>ERZ1643251.1169-NODE-1169-length-31131-cov-4.574141_pt1 | contig 31131 bp, 25 predicted proteins | sample MGYA00579261_ERZ1643251 | MGnify/ENA primary metagenome ERZ1643251 (study PRJEB29033, sample SAMEA4952267) | chicken gut metagenome | biome: Broiler Chicken; feature: Gastrointestinal Tract; material: Caecum | place: Ireland | collected 2018 | study: Broiler... | reverse complement strand
TGAATAGTTCGCCTTTAACTTCAAAGGGGTCACCAAATGCGAACAAATCCGAACACTCCTGTTCGGGTTTGTTTTTTTATCGGAAATTTTATACTTAACATAAGGCGATTTGCGTAAAGCAGGACGCGCACCTTGCGGTGCGCGTCCTTCAGAGAGAATATGAAAAAAGTTAAGTGTGGGTAATGCTAAATATTATTTTGTTTATTTTTATGGCTTAATTATAATAAGCCATTGTGTAGATTTTATGATAGCGCAATGATATTTTGATATTATTTGAACCGTTCAAAAATTGCTTCCGCAGTGCGTATTCCATCCGCCGCGGACGACGTTATGCCGCCCGAATAACCGCTGCCTTCGCCGCAGGGATAGAGATTTTCATGCGACACGCTTTGAAGCGATTGACTTCGTATTATTCTTACGGGGGATGAAAACCGCGTTTCGACACCCGTTAGCACGGCATGAGGCGAGGCAAAGCCTTTTAAACGCCTGTCCATATCGGGAATGGCGACTTTTAAAGCCTCGCACGCTTTTTGCGGAAGAACATCATTCAATGGAGCGCAAGTTACGCCTGCGGCGTAAGTAGGCTTGACTTCACCGAAGCTGCCCGAAAATTTATCTGCGGCGAAGTCGCCGAAGGTTATTGCAGGAGCCATGTAATTTTCCCCGCCGGCTTTATACGCCCTTTGCTCAATTTCGCGCTGAAAGCGCATTCCGGCAAACAGGTCGTCGGAACCGAAATCCTCCCTTCTCATCTGCACCATCAGCGCAGAATTAGAGTTTACGCCGTCGCGGGCATATAGACTCATGCCGTTGACGACCACACCGCCCTGTTCGCTGGCAGCGGGAATGACAACGCCGCCCGGGCACATGCAGAATGTAAAGACCGTACGCTCGTGGGCGTGTGAGACGAGCTTGTAATCCGCCGCAGGAAGACAGACGTAATTTTTGCCGTACTGCGCGAAGCCGATATCGCTTGCATGGTGTTCAATCCTGACGCCTACGGCAAATTGGCGCGCCTCCATTTGCACGCCCTCGCGGTTGAGCATGTCAAAGGTGTCCCTGGCGGAATGACCTATCGCAAACACGGCGGCGTCGCACCTTATATTTTCAATCCCTCCGCCGCGCGTGTGGGTGACTTTAATCCCCTTTAAAGCGCCGCTTTGACTTTCAAAACCATCAACGCGGGCATTGAAGATAAATTTTCCGCCATTATCGACAATGTAAGCGCGTATATTTTGCAGTATATAATACAATTTGTCGCTGCCGACATGGGGTTTATTGAGATACAGTATTTCTTCGGGAGCGCCAAATTTTACAAAATATTTCAACACGTCGCGGTTGAAGCCGTCGCGCGTCTGTGTGTTGAGTTTGCCATCCGAAAAAGCTCCCGCGCCGCCTTCGCCGAACTGCACGTTGCTTTCGGGGTCGAGGACGCGTTCCGCGAAAAATTTATCGCACGTCGCCTTGCGCTCTTCGACGGGCTGTCCGCGCTCGACAATTACCGGCGGAATACCGTGATCTATGAGGCACAGCGCGCACATCAGACCCGCAGGGCCGCTGCCGACAATTACGACTTTGGGCGGATCGACAATTTTTTGATATATGGGATTGGGTTCGCTCTCCTCTTCGCGCGAAAAGGCTATCGAATACATCCAAAAGATGTTGCTCTTATCGCGCGCGTCGAGCGATTTTTTGATTATTTTAAAATATTTTACGGGCGCACCGAGACTATGCGAGGCAATTTTCAGCAAATGACTTTCGGGGCGCATGATTGAAAGTTTTACGTTGTCGAGCCGCCTGATCATAACCCCTCCACTATGCTCTTTGCGGCGCGCACGCCGCTTGCAAACGCCCATAGAAGGTTATAACCGCCGCAGTCGCCGTCAACATCGACATATTCGCCTACGAGATAAAGTCCCTTTTGGAGTTTGCTCTGCATATCTTCGCCGATATCGGCGCAGTCTATTCCGCCGCGCGTGACCTGAGCGTAGTCGAATCCGAGCGTGCCCGTGACGGGCAGAGTAAAATTTTTGAGTGTACGGACGATGTTTTTTACGTCCGAGCCGCCGCGCTTGATAATTGCCCTGCCTACCTGGTTGTGCAGGGTGCCAGAGAGCAGTTCGCCCGACGGATAGCCGAGGGCGAGCTTTTTTTGTATATCGCGGGCGATGTCTTCTTCGGCGATATCGGGGAGAAAAGAAAGGCTGAGCGTGCAGCCTTCTACGCCCGAAACGCAGGACGATATTTTGAAAATCGCGTTGCCTGATACGCCGTAATCGGTAAATATGACGTCGCCGCGCGCACTGCCGAGAGCCCGCCCGTCGCAATATGCTGTGACGAGGCAGTCGACGCGTATGCCTTTGAGAGGCTTTATGTGCGAGGTGTCCGTGCGCAGCTGGACGAGCGAAGGATAGAGCGCCGTCAGCTTATGCCCGAAACTTTGGGCGAGGGCGTATGACGAACCGTCGGTGCCGAACTGTTTTTGCGCCTTTCCGCCGCAGGCAAGCACCACTCTGTCAGCCTGCAATTTTTTCCCGTCCGAAAGGGTGAGCTCGAAGCCCCTTTTTATGCCCGCAACGCGGACGGGATTGATAAACTGCACGCCGAGGACAATAAGTTCGCGCAGCAGGCTGTCGACGAGCGCCGAAGCCTGCCTGCCAGAGGGGTAAATTCTGCCCTCTTCGTCCTCGCTGAAAAGGCAGTTGAAGAGGCTGAAAGGAAGCTTATAATCGCCGCCGATAACGGCGCGGGCGAGAACCGCTCCGCCGCCGTGATAATTTAACGGCGACAGATGCGAATTTGAAACGTTGCCCTGCCCGTTGCCCGTGGCGGCGAGTTTTTTGCCCAACCGTTCGCCGCCGTCGATGACGACGACCGACATATCTTTATTTATTCTTTTGAGAGCGAGCGCGCAGGTAAGCCCCGCCGCCCCGCCGCCGACAATGGCAACGCTGTACTTTTGCATAGCTTTATTTTATAATAAAAAGCCGCGGTTGTCAATCATTGATTTTAGCGAACAGGTCGCCGAACGCCTGCAAATGCAGTTTTTCGTCCTCCAGAATGCGGGCGATAACCTCCTTTACCCTGTCGTTGCGAAGGTGATCGAGCATATGGGCATAGCTCATTACAGCGTGGCGCTCGGCGAGGAGGTCGTCTTCGACCATATTTTTAAGCGAACGCGAATAAGACACAAACTTTGCCGAATAAAAATTGAACCCCGCAGGGGGACACGCTGTGTAGACGGGCTGTGCGCCGAGTGCGCAGATGAGTTTGCCTAAAATTTTCAAATGCAACATCTCCGCAACGGCGATGCTGTCGATGAGTTCGGCATATTCATTGAGCCCCTTTCCGTCGAACATGACGGCGTGATAATTGTATTGCAGAATGGAATTCAGCTCGCCGGTAGACGAGGCGTATGACGGCGAAATTATGCGCAGCGCGCGGCAGTCGGGGCATATGCCTTCAAGCGAGGGATATGGTTTATCGGCGATGAGAGGTTTGGGCATAAAAATAAACGCTCCTTGAAATTATGACTTTAATATCAAAATATTCAAGGTGCGTTTTGTTTTGTGATAACCTTATTCATCTTTGGAACAGCTTCCAAGTACGCCTGATTTACAAGTTGCGCAACAAGAGTTTACAGATTTAAAATTTTTTGTACCCGCAGTCAAAAACTGACTGCGGGTACAGTTTTATTGATTAATAAAACAAATTTATAAGATTTTTGTATTGTACTATATCACACATAGTACTTGATATAAATACAAATATCATGTATTCAATATCTTTTTGAGGAACTGACCGGTATAACTTGCGGGGCTTGCCGCCACTTCCTCGGGAGAGCCCGTGGCAATTACAGTGCCGCCGCCGTCGCCCCCTTCGGGGCCGAGGTCTATTATATAGTCGGCAGTTTTGATCACGTCGAGGTTGTGTTCGATAACGAGCACGGTATTGCCCCCCTCGCGCAGACGGGCGAGAATTTTTACGAGTTTATCGACGTCGTAGCTGTGCAGACCCGTAGTCGGTTCATCGAGGATATAGAAGGTTCTGCCCGTAGAGCGCTTGGAAAGTTCGGTGGCGAGCTTTACCCTTTGCGCCTCACCTCCCGAGAGAGTGGTTGAACTTTGACCGAGCTTTATATATCCAAGACCGACGTCGCAAAGAGTCTGAATTTTGTTGTGAATGGACGTTATGGGTTTGAAGAATTCAGCCGCTTCCTCACACGTCATATCGAGCACGTCGGCGATGGATTTGCCCTTATACTTTACCTCTAATGTTTCGCGGTTGTAGCGCTTGCCGCCGCAGACTTCGCAGGGGACGAAGATGTCGGGCAGAAAGTGCATGGCTATCTGCAAGATGCCGTCGCCCTGACAATGTTCGCACCTGCCGCCCGCGACGTTGAACGAAAACCTGCCCGCTTTATACCCCCTCTCCTTTGCGTCGGGAGTGGCGGCAAAAAGGTCGCGTATGGGCTGGAATACGCCCGTGTAAGTTGCGGGGTTGGAGCGGGGCGTTCTGCCTATGGGCTGCTGGTCGATGGCGATTACCTTGTCGAAATATTCAAGCCCCTCGAAGGAGTCGGCGTCGCCCAGCTTCTGGCGGGCGCCGTTTAAATTGTTGGCTAAATACGGATAGACGATTTCGTTGACGAACGACGACTTGCCGCTGCCCGAAACGCCCGTGACCGCCGTAATCAGCCCCGCGGGGATTGAGATATCGATATTTTTCAAATTGTTCTGGCGGCAGCCGTGAACTTTGAGCCATCTGCCGTCGGGCTGTTTGCGGAAGGCGGGCACTTCTATCTTGCGCCTGCCCGCGAGGAAATCGCCCGTTATCGACTTAGGTTCGTTCATGATATCCTGCTGGGCGCCGCACGCGACGACTTCGCCGCCGTGAACGCCCGCCATCGGCCCTATATCGACTATATAATCCGCCGCCCTTATAGTGTCTTCGTCATGCTCGACGACGATGAGCGTGTTGCCTATATCGCGCAGACCTTCGAGCGAGTGCAGAAGTTTTTCGTTGTCGCGCTGGTGGAGACCTATCGACGGTTCATCGAGGATATATAAAACACCCGTCAGCGCGCTGCCTATCTGCGTTGCCAGCCTTATGCGCTGACTTTCGCCACCAGAAAGGGTGGCTGCGCTGCGCGACAAAGTGAGATAACCCAGCCCGACATCCTCTAAAAAGCTTATGCGGTTATCGATCTCCTTAATTATGCTGTCGGCAATCATGTGCTCGGTATTGTTGAAGAAGGAAAAGTCGGAAAACTTTTTTAAATCGTCGACGGACATGTCGCACACTTCGGCGATATTTTTGCCGCCGACGGTGACGGCGAGGGCTTCCTTTTTGAGCCTTTTGCCGTGGCAGCAGGGACATTCAGAGGTACGCATGTAGCGCTCAATGTCCCACTTTACGCTTTCCGACTGAGTCTGGTTGTAGCGGCGCTGCAAATTAGCGGCAAAGCCCTCCCACGCCGTTTTGTAACTGCCCGAAAAACGGTAGGCATTGTAATCCATTTCTATCTTTTCGCCGCCGTTGCCCCACATGAGCATATCATATATATCCGCCGGCAAATCCTTTACGGGCACGTCGAGCGAAAAGCCGTAAACTTTGGACAGCGAGTTGAGGTGCATCTGGGTTATCGTCGATGAATCGAGATTCCACCCGCTGATTTTGATTGCGCCCTCGCGCAAGGTCTTGTTTTTGTCGGGGCAGATCAAATCGGGGTCGATGGATTGCGTGAAGCCCAGCCCCGAGCACTCGGGGCAGGCGCCCCACGGGGTGTTGAAGGAAAACAGGCGGGGTTCGATCTCCTCTATCGAGATGCCGCAGTCGGGACAGGCGTACTTTGAGGAGAAAAGCTCCTCCTTGTCGTCACAGTCGATCACGACGAGCCCATCGGCGAGTTTTAAGGCACTCTCCAAACTGTCGGTCAGCCTTTTAAGGATTCCGTCCTTTATTACCAGCCTGTCGATTACCACAGAGATGCTGTGGCGGATATTTTTTTCGAGGTGAATTTCTTCCTGCAAATCGTAGACAATTCCGTCTATCTTTACCCTGCCGTAGCCGCTCTTTTTATACGAGGCGAGCTCCTTTACGTATTCGCCCTTTTTGCCGCGGACAACCGGGGCCTCGACCATTATTTTGCTGCCTGCGGGCATGAGCATTACCCTGTCGGCAATTTCGTCCACCGACTGGCGGCGTATCTCCCTGCCGCACTTGGGGCAGTGAGGAATACCCACGCGGGCGAACAACAGGCGGAAATAGTCGTAAATTTCAGTCACGGTGCCGACGGTCGAGCGCGGGTTGCGCGAAGTCGTCTTCTGGTCTATTGATATGGCGGGCGAAAGCCCGTCAATAGATTCGACGTCGGGTTTTTCCATCTGCCCCAAAAACTGACGGGCGTAAGATGAAAGACTTTCGATATACCTCCTCTGCCCCTCGGCGAAGATGGTATCGAAGGCAAGCGTAGATTTGCCGCTGCCCGAAACGCCCGTGAATACAGTTAACGTGTTGCGGGGAATGTGGACGTTGATATTTTTTAAATTGTTTTCCTTTGCGCCTTTAACAAATATTTCTTCTTTCATATCACACTTATACTTTGACTTAATAACAGCGCTTTATGCGGCGTTATGATTTTTTTGCCTGCAACATGCGCTTTTTGAGCTGGGAAATTGTGTCGCGTATCTCTATGGCGCGCTCGAAGTCGAGCTGCGCGGAGGCGACCTTCATCAAAGCCTTTAACTTTTCGATTTCGGCGGGGATATCGCTCATCTTAATGTCGTCGCCCGCCTTTTTCTTTGTCGTTATGCCGAGGTCGATTTTAATGTCCTTTATTATGGTTTTGGGGATAATTCCGTGTTCTTTGTTGTATGCGTCCTGAATGGCGCGGCGGCGGTTGGTTTCGTCTATCGCCCTCTTCATGCTGCCCGTAATTTCGTCGGCATACATTATGACCCTGCCTTCGGCATTGCGCGCCGCGCGCCCTATCGTCTGCACGAGCGAGGTTTCGCTCCTTAAAAAGCCCTCTTTATCGGCGTCGAGAATGGCGACGAGCTTGACTTCGGGCAGGTCTAAGCCCTCTCTTAAAAGGTTGATGCCGCACAGAATGTCGAATTCGCCCGAGCGCAGACCGTTTATTATGTCTATGCGCTCCAACGCGTCGATATCGGAGTGCATGTAGCGCACTTTTAGCCCGTGTTCCTTTAAATAGTCGGTGAGGCTTTCCGCCATCTTTTTGGTCATTGTGGTGACGAGCACCCTGCCCTGCGCAGCGAGCACCTTTTTTATTTCGCCCAAAAGGTCGTCTATCTGACCCTTTGTGGGGCGTATTTCAACTTCGGGATCCAAAAGACCCGTGGGGCGTATGAGCTGCTCGACCACCTGCCCCGCCTCGCCGAGCTCGTAGGGCGCGGGCGTTGCCGAAACACATATCAGCTGGGGCACGCGGGCATCGAATTCTTCAAAGGTCAAGGGGCGGTTGTCGTAAGCCGACTTCAAGCGGAAGCCGTAATTGACCAAGTTTTCCTTGCGCGAACGATCGCCGTGATACATGGCGCGTATCTGCGGAATGGTCATGTGGCTTTCGTCTATGAACACGAGAAAGTTGTTTTTCGGAAAGTAGTCCAAAAGGGTGAACGACGGCTCGCCGGGGCTTCTGCCGTCGAAGTAGCGCGAATAGTTTTCCACGCCCGAGCAATAGCCTATCTCCCTCATCATTTCGAGGTCGTACGTCGTGCGCTGTTCAAGGCGCTGCGCCTCCAAAAGTTTGCCTTCGTCGCGGAAGGCCTTGACCTCGTCGTGCATGTCGCGCTCTATCATGGATAGCGCGTTCTGCATTTTGTCGCCGCCGACGGCGTACTGGCTGGCGGGGAAGATCAATACGTGTTTGAGTTCGGAGACAATAGTACCCGTCAGCGCCTCTTCCTCGCAGATCCTGTCTATTTCGTCGCCGAAAAATTCGACGCGTATGGCTATTTCCGAATTGGACGCGGGGAAAATTTCGACTATGTCGCCGCGCACGCGGAAGGACGAGCGCTGGAAGTCGATATCCCTGCGCTGATACTGAATTTCGACGAGGCGGCGAAGAAGGGCATCCCTTTCCATCTCCATTCCCGGGCGGAGGGAAATTGCCAGGCGGAAATATTCCTCGGGCGCGCCCAGGCCGTATATGCACGAGACCGAGGCGACAACTATAACATCCTCCCTTTCGCCGAGCGAACTGGTTGCCGAGTTGCGCAGCTTGTCTATTTCGTCGTTCAAACTCATGTCCTTTTCGATATAGGTATCGGTCGAGGGAATGTAGCTTTCAGGCTGGTAATAATCGTAGTAGGAGACAAAATATTCCACCCTGTTTTCGGGGAAGAACTCCTTGAATTCGTTGCACAGCTGCGCGGCGAGCGTTTTATTGTGGGCGATTACCAACGTAGGGCGGTTTACCGCGGCGATGACGTTTGCCATGGTGAAGGTCTTGCCAGAACCCGTGACGCCGACGAGCACCTGGGTGCGTATGCCGTCCAGCACGCCTTCGGTCAGCTGCGCTATCGCCTGGGGCTGGTCGCCCGTGGGTTTGAATTTTGAATGCAGTTTGAATTCCATAAGATATTAAACGTATGTTTTAGAGGTATTATACACCGCGGCGCACGCGTTTGTCAAGCGGGAACGACGTCATAAAACGAGGTCTTTTATAACTTCCCCCGCCATTATCAGTCCGGCAGCCGAGGGCACGAAGGCGCAACTTGCGGGCGACGGTCTGCCAGAGACACGCTTTTGCGCGGCGGAATTGTCGATTTGTGTAGGCTGCTCCTTTGAATAGACGACCTTTAATGACTTTACGCCAACATTTTTGAGCTGCGAGCGCATGGCGCGCGCGAGCGGGCAGACCGAGGTTTTGTAGATGTCGGTCACCTCGAACGCAGTGGGGTCGAGCTTGTTGCCCGCGCCCATGCAGGAAATTATTTTAACGCCCGCCTCCTGCGCGCGCAGGGCGAGCGAAACCTTTGCTGCCACCGTGTCGACGGCGTCGACTATGTAATCGTATTGCGAAAAATCGAAGAGCAGAGCGCTTTCGTCGGTGTAGAAAATGCTGTAAGTGCGCACATTCGCTGCGGGATTGATGTCGCGCACGCGCTCCGCCGCGACTTCGGTTTTGAGCCTGCCCACGGTAGAGCGCAGGGCGAGTATCTGGCGGTTCAGGTTGGTTGTATCTATCCTGTCGGCGTCGACGAGGTCGAACGCCCCCACGCCGCTGCGGGCGAGGGCTTCGAGGCAATAGCCGCCCACGCCGCCCAGCCCGAAGATTGCAACGCGGCTTGACGCGAGTTTTTGTATTGCACCTTCGCCCAGAAGCAGAGCGGTGCGTGAAAATGCGTTATCCATATTATAATTATATCACCATTATCGCCTTAAATCAAACTTAAAAGGTATTCCCGAAAAGTATGTTATTTATTAACTGTCATTTCGACCGAGCGATAGCGAGTGGAGAAATCTCAAAAGAATTAGACATATTATAAAGAGATTTCTCCATGCGTTCGCGGTGCCCACTTAGTCGAAATGACATTATTGTTTAAATTAAACAATTTTCGGACACTCTAAACTTAAAGCCGCCCGCTTTTGCGGGCGGCGGCAAACATTTTGCATGAGAAAATTAATTATCGGGCGTTGAAGAAACTTCGGGGAAATCGACGTAGAAAGTTGAGCCTTCGCCCTCCTTTGAATTGACGCCGAAGTTAAAATTGTGCGCCTGTAAAATTATTTTTACTATATTGAGCCCCAGTCCCGTGCCCTTTACGGGGCGGGCGTGGGCGTCCTTGGAGCGATAATATCTGTCCCAGATGTGTTCCTTTTCTTCGTCCGAAATGCCCTTGCCGGTGTCGCGCACGGCAAACTTTATGCGGCTCTGCTCGGGGCAGTCCTTTAAAGACACATATACGCATTTATCTGCGCCCGTATAGTTTACGGCATTGGAGACGAGATTGTAGATAACCTGATAAATCTTTTCTTCGTCTGCAAGGGTGTACAGATTGGGGTCGATATCTACGTAAAACTTATACCCCGCCGTTTCCTGCAAGTAATCAAACTTGTTCATTATGCCGTAGATAAAATCGGTGAGGTTGAACACCTTTTTGTTGAGCTCGGAGAGTCCCGCGCTGACCTTGGAGGCGTTTAAGATGTCGTTCACCAGCCCCGTCAGCCTGTCGGATTCGTCGATTATTACCTGCAAGTGCTTGTTGCGCTTACCCGGATCGTCGCCCGAAATTTCCTTTACCATGGAGGCGTAAGCCTTTATCATGGTCAGCGGCGTTCTTAAATCGTGCGAAACGTTGGCGAGGAGCTCCTTCTGGAAGTCGTCGCTCTTCTTTATTTCGTCCTTGGCGTAATTTAAACTTTCGGACAGCTGGGCGATTTCTTCAAACTCCGCCGAAGCAAACTGGACGCCGTAATCGCCCTTAGCCATGCGCATAGCCGTTTCGGATATATTGCGTATGGGACGGGAAATCCTGCGCGCAAGCATATAGGAGATTATAAACGCGACAATTATGGCGACGGCGGCAATGACTATGATGTAAATCTGCATACTGCGCACCGATTCCGACATGATGTACATGGGATAGCGCACGAACAGATAACTTTGATTTGCATTGAAGGTTACGCACGAAACGTAATTCATCATCGACGCAGAACTGTAAACGACGGCGCGGTTTTCCGTCCAGCCGTCCACCGTTTCGCTAAGTTCGTCGAATATTTCGTCCCAGTCGTCGGAAGGTTCGGTGGTGTATATAAAAGCCTGCCCGTCTGTGCCGACGAGGAATATGTCGACGCCCTCGGTAAAGGCGTAGCGGTTCATTTCGCCGCCGATTTCACCCATCAGATGGGACGACTTTCCGTCAACAAACGCTGACAGACCGTTGCCGATGGCAATTATACGTTCACGCGCCTGGCCTGAATATGCGCTGCCCAGAATGCCGAAACAGACGAGCGAGACAACCACCACGATAAGAACGGTGAAAATAGCAAAGTACCGCCAGAGCAGCACCTGCATACTCTTGATTTTCAGGGGAAATTTATGCTTCAAACTTATAACCCAGCCCCCTGAGCGTGACTATGAATTTGCGGTACTGCTTTAAGTTTGCGCGCAGCATTTTGATGTGCGTGTCTACCGTTCTGTCGTCGCCGTAAAAATCAAAGCCCCATACGTCGTACAAAAGCTTTTCGCGGGTGAGGGCTATACCCTTGTTTTTTATAAAGTAGAATAAAATTTCGTATTCCTTGGGCGTAAGCTCTGCCTTTTCGCCGTCGACGTAGACGTTTCTGCCCACCATGTCGACCGTAAGACCTTCAAACTTGTAGACATCCGGATTGGCGTTTTCGCCTGCGGCAGAATGGCGCTTTGTGACGGCGTTTATGCGCGCCATAACTTCCTTGGGCGAAAAGGGTTTGGTGACGTAATCGTCGACGCCTATCTCAAACCCGAAAAGTTTGTCGTATTCCTCGCCGCGGGCGGACAGCATTATGACGGGGATGTCCTTGAACTTTTTTATCTCCTTTACAGCCGAAAACCCGTCGAGCTTGGGCATCATTACATCCATTAAAATGACGTCGTAATCGTTGTCGCGGCAAAGGCGGACGGCCTCCATTCCGTCGGCGGCTTCGTATGCCTCGTTGCCCTCGAATTCAACGTATTCTTTCAATACGCCCCTTATCATCTCTTCGTCGTCGACTATAAGTACTTTCATGGCGCGTCTTCTCCTTTGGAATTTTATTACTTTTTTACTATAATTTAATTATAACCATTTTTGTGTAAAGGTAAATACCCGACAATGAAATATTTGTGAAAGTTTAAATATTTTTTATATAATTTTTTCAAAATTTGCTTGACAAGCCCAAGTTATGGCGTTATAATACGTATACAAACATACGTTTGTTAACGGTGCGAAACGGGTTATTGCGCCGGAGACAGACAGTTTGCGCGCTTGGTTTTTTGCGGTTACGGGTTTTTTACCGCACTGAACGGGCGCATGGATTTAAGAGGATTACCGTTATGTTGGACGCAAAGAGACTTAAAATTCTTACCGAAAGCGCAAAATATGACGTATCCTGCTCCTCGTCCGGTTCTGATCGGGTGAACAGGGACGGAGGAGTCGGAAATGCTTCCGTCGGGGGAATATGCCACTCCTTTACCCCTGACGGGAGATGTATTTCCCTTTTGAAAATGCTTATGAGCAACGACTGCGTTTACGACTGCGAATACTGCCCCAACAGGGCGAGCGCGGACGTGCCGCGGGCGACGGTCAGCCCCGAGGAGGTATGCGAGCTGACCATTAATTTTTATAAACGAAACTATATAGAGGGGCTGTTCCTCTCCTCCGCCGTATTTTGCAATCCGGACAGAACGATGGAACTTTTAGCGCGCACGGTTGAGCTGCTGCGCGGCAAATACAACTTCAACGGCTACATACACGTCAAAGGCATACCACACGCCGACGAAAGCCTGGTCATGCGCGCGGCGCGGCTTGCCGACAGAATGAGTTATAACATAGAACTGCCCAGCGAAAAGTCGCTTAAACTGCTGGCGCCCCAAAAGACGCGCGACAGCCTGATAGAGCCCATGAAAAAGCTGCACGCCCTCACCGTTTACCAAAAGGAAAATAAAGTCAGGCGGGCGATGCGCTCAATACCGGCGGGACAGACAACGCAGATGATCATAGGCGCATCGCCGGAAAGCGACGGGCAGATTTTAAGGCTGACGCAGGCGCTGTACCGCAACATGGGGCTTAAAAGGGTTTATTACTCCTCGTACATCCCCGTGGTGAGGAGTGCAAAACTGCCGGACAAGGCAGCGGGACTGCTGCGCGAGCACAGGCTGTACCAGGCGGACTGGCTGTTGCGCTTTTACGGTTTCGACGTCGAAGAAATATGCGACGGGAATGAAAATCTTTCGACCGAGTTCGACCCCAAATGCGCGTGGGCGCTGAGGAACATGCACCTCTTCCCCGTGGAAATAAACAAAGCGCCGCTTGAAATGCTGCTGCGCGTGCCGGGCATCGGCGCGCGGGGCGCTTACAGAATAACCGAAGCGAGGCGGCACGCAAAGCTGAACTTTGATAATCTTAAAAAAATGCGCATAATACTAAAAAGGGCTAAACACTTTATTACGTGCGACGGAAAATTTTACGGGGCGGACGGCGAAAATGCCGTAAGAGCCTCGCTCATGCTGTGCGACCGTGCCGACGACAGCGAGCAGCTGAGCATGTTTTCGACGGCGGGCGAAAGTTTTTCCGCCCTGACGGGTGAATTATGACGTATTATCTTGTGGACGGCAGCGAGGATTGCTTTTACACCGCCGTATTCGACGGCTATAACGACAAAGGCTGCGCAATTACCAGCCGCAGAGATTTGCAGCTGGGACTGGATACCGCGGTTAAGGAGATAACAGCCGACGAGCAGAAGGCGAAAAGGGTTAAGAAAAAAATATGCGAATACGACAGCGCGGCGACTAACGATATTTCGCTTGCGCTGCGTTCGTGCGCCAACAATAAGGAACAGACGGCATTTGAATACATCAGGCTGCTGATAAAGCACCGCCGCCCCGTCAGGACAATGCTCAACATACCGGCGGTTTTCGATATGGACGACATGCGCAGCCGCGTTACGGGCGAACTGCACAATATGAAGGGGTTTTTGCGGTTCATGGAAAACGACAAGGGCGTGCTTTACGCCCCCTACTCCCCCGACAACGACATAACCGACCTGCTCGCGCCCCATTTTGCCGAGCGGCTGAAAAACCAAAAGTTTGTAATTCACGACATAAAGCGCAAAAAAGCCGCACTGTACGACGGCAACGAAATAGTCGTCTGCTATGCCGACGGCGCCGACGTTTATCTTTCGGAATATGAACAGGCGTTCGAGGAGCTGTGGCGACTTTACTACAAGTCGGTAAACATAGCCGAGCGCCCGCACGACAGGCAGATGAAGGGCTACATGCCCGTGCGCTACTGGAAATTTCTGCCCGAAAAAAAGGATATTACCTGAAAAAGAACATATATTTTTACACAAATTGACGGCGGTCGCCGCGCAATCTGCGCGGCGACCGCCGTCAGCATTTACATTATGACAAAGCCCCAGCCCGTCTGTATTATATTTCAACTCTTATCTGCAATAATTTTATCTGCAAATTTTAGCAATCTGTCGGAATAAGCCTCGGCACTTCTCTCCTTTACATTTTCCAACATAACTTCGCAATATGCCTTTCTGCTTTCTATATCGGCATATAACTTTTCAATTTTGTCCGCCAAATCTTTTGCGTCGCCTTGCTTATATGTGGCGCCGCCCCACTTATTCAACTTTTGATTATATAATAATTTGTTCACGGCAACACAATCTGTCGCAATTATCGGTCTGTTCAGATATGCTGACTGAATCATTACCGTAAATCCGTTGGGAACGGATGAAGGCAACGCGATAACAGAAATACTGCATTGCCTAAGCAGCACATAAAACTGCGCAATCGGCATAGGTCCGTAAATGCGCACATTTTCAGGCACTTCGTTTTTGTCTATACTTTCGACATTGCGTATGACAGCTACGAAATTTAAATGAGGCAATAATTTTGCGGCATTAAAAAAAATTTTCCAATCGCGTATAAATCCGCCGCAAAATATCGTACCGTCGCCGATATCAAACGATCGCTCCTGAATATCTGTCCTGAAATTGCAGTCCGGCATTTCAAGTACTCTGTCATCATAAATCTTATAGTATTTTTTATACTCTTTCAGATATTCTATGCAGTTAATACCCGTATAAAAATTTTTATTGGCGAAACACCTGTTATACAACAGTACTTTTATTTTTGTTTTCCAACCAACAGAGTGCTCAATAAAATTCAAGGCAATAATTTTTACCCTCTTTCTGTAAAATCTGCTCGCCATATAAATATAAACGCCATATATAAATTGCCAGGCAATAACTATATCTTTGCCTGCCTCATACTTCTTTACAACTCGACAAGCATATTTCCACATAGAATCATTATTTTCTTTGGGATTCATAAAAACACATTCATCATTATTGAAAGTATTCAGCCAATTCATGATTCTATGCTCTTTATCTAATGGCACAAAAATGTAACTCATTTGTTTTCTCGCTATATATTTTTGTCTAATTATAGTACGTTAATAACGTATTTGTCAAGTGTCAGCGTACTTTTTGCATATAATAAATGTGTAAAAATATTGATAAGCGCGGCAATTTTTAATGGAAAAAATAACTAAATTTCAGCAGAGATTCAACGAATGCCTGAAATATTCCGACATAAAGCAAACGGAACTGGCAAAAGCCGCCCATGTTTCAAAGCAATGCATTTCTGATTATAAATCGGGCAAGAGCGTGCCGAGCATCGACACTCTTTTTTTGATATGCAAATACCTTGAAGTTTCGGCAGACTACCTTTTGGGGCTTGAAGATTAAAAACCGAGTGGCGGGCGCGCATTACTGCGCGCCCGCCACTCGGTTTTATTTTTCATTTTTATTGATTTATTTCTTTTCTTGCAGTTGTTTGTCGATTTTGTTGAAGAAATCCTGATAATAGTTGGGTTCAAACTCCTCTATCTTTCCGCTGTCAGCCGCCTGAGCGAGGGCGCGGTCGATGGGAACTTTTACGACGTTTTTGATGCCGTGCTCCAACGCGATTGCATCTACAGTGCTTTCACCGAATACCGAAATTTTTCTTCCGCAATCGAGACAGGTGATGTAGCTCATGTTTTCGGCTATACCTAAAATGGGAATGTTCATCATAGCCGCCATGTTTACCGCCTTTTTGACTATCATGCCAACGAGATCCTGCGGGGTGGTTACGACTATTATGCCGTCGAGCGGGACGCTCTGGAAGATAGTCAAAGGCACGTCGCCCGTTCCGGGGGGCATGTCGATGAACATATAGTCTACGTCCGCCCAAACAACGTCCGTCCAGAACTGCTGAACGGTGCCCGCGATGAGCGCGCCGCGCCACACGACGGGATCCTCCTCGCTGTTCAGAAGAACGTTCATGGACATGACCTGCATGCCGCGGTCAGACTGCACGGGAAGAATACCCGCTTCGCTGCCCATGGCGCGCTCGTGGATTCCGAACATTTTTGGAATAGAGGGGCCGGTTATATCGGCGTCCATTATGGCGGCGTTGTAGCCGGCGTTCTGCGCGGCGCACGCGAGGAGGGCGCTCGTCATAGACTTGCCCACTCCACCCTTGCCGGAGACGACGGCGATTACTTTATTGATTTTGCTCAATTTGTGCGGTTGCTTCAAAAAAGATTTGGGATCGCGCGAAGCGCAGTTTTCGCCGCAGGAAGAGCAATCGTGAGTGCAATTTTCTGCCATACAAAACTCCTTTTTTAAACATATATATTCTATGGCATGAAAAAGCAAATGTCAAGTTATTTGCAAAGGCACATAAATTTACTTGCAAAAGGAAAAGTATTTTGATATAATAATGTGGCTGCGCTAAGTGGGGAGATAGCGGTGCCCTGTACCTGCAATCCGCTACAGCAGGACTGAATTACCTCTCCCGACCGCCAAGGTGGAAGGCCGCGCCGTATAAGGGGTGTTGATAACAAGGTCTTATGCAACCGTCAACTGCGAACCGTGTCAGGATAGGGATATAGCAGCACTAAACAGTCCCGACGGTGTGCCATAAGGTTGCTTTGCAGTAGCTACCTGTACGGTTTACGCTTCGGTCTTTGCGGGCAAAAGAGGTTGCGCAGTTTTTATGAAAACATTGCGGCGTGCGAATTTTCGCACGCCGCTTGTTTTATAAAAACTGCTTAAAGTAATTATTTTGCCCGAGGGCAAAATAGGGCGAGTGCAAAATTCTCAAAACAGTGGTCACCCACTGTTTTGCTGCACGAGGTGAGCAAACGCATATGTCCCGCGTTTGCGGTGACCGAGAACGGCGTTGCCCTTACGCCGCCCGAGAGAGCGCAGTTTTTACCGCTTTACATTTTACTGCGCATATATTGTTTTATGTCATTTCGACCAAGTAGCTACGCGAACGCGCGGAGAAATCTCACCTTATTAATAGAAAATTAAAATGATAGATTTCTCCATGCGCCAAACTGTGTTTGGCTTAGTCGAAATGACAAGAAAAATAATTATGAAATAACAAACAGTGTTAAATCGCGGGCGCGGACTGACAAGTCCGCGCCCGCGATTTCTACATTATTATTTAAAAATGTCGGAGCGGTTCCCGCTCCAACATTTTTTATAAAACGACATTTATTACAAAAATCAGCTGTTGAACATAACTTTTTCAGAATTGAACATGAATGTAAGAATTACAGAGAGCAACGCCGCAAACACAAGGTTGACACACATTGTAATGACAAACGGCGCAACTGCAAACGTTCCCGCCATCAGCGACGATATGCAAAGCGCGCTGTTCAAAACGGGGATAAAGAAGAAACCTATTGAAGGCGAAGTAAGGAACATTGAACAGAGAGAACAAACCATTATCAGAATCATTACCGGAGCTATGAGCCCGTTTGCCTCCTTTGTCGAACGCGCATATGCCGATATGATTGAAAGCAGAGCCACAAACACGAGCACGGTTGATATTACCACGAGCAGCAGCCCTATATAAGCGAGCGCGCCATATGCCGCAAGGGAGAAGTCGACACCCGTACCGCCCATCATGTTGGGCAACGAAAGAATCAGTCCCACAAAGCTAGATATGCCGCTGAGCATGGCGATGACCGACAGCGATAGGATTTTGCCGACGGCAAGCGAGCTGCGCTTCATAGGAGTTACGAGCAGAGTAGCTATCGTTCCCCTTTCCTTTTCGCCCGCAATGGATTCGAGCACGACCGACACGCAGCCCGACAGCATAAGCATTATGAGAACCATCGGCACTATCATGGACAAAATATACATTGACACCGAGCTGCTGTCGGCAAGGTCGTAAACGTCGCCGCCGCCGTTAATGTCGAATACGTTTGAAATTTGCTGTTCGTACCCGTCGAGCAGGGCTACCATCATCGAGTATGCCGAGGACGACGCCGTTTCCGCCGAATAATAATATATGCTGACGCTCGGCACTTCGCCGGAAGCCGCGCCCAGTTCGTCAAAATTTTCGGGAAAAATTACGAGCAAATCTATATCGCCCTGTCTTATCTGTTCCTTTGCCTCCTCGTCGGAAACGCTCTGTTGCCGCACCTCGAACATGCCGCCTATCGCATCGGAAAGGCTTTCGGGCATATTCTGCACATAAACAGCCGGAGTTGACGGCACTTCGGCGATTGCCGACGTTATGGAGCCTATCGCCGTGTAAACGACATAGATCAACAAGCCGGGCAACAGCAGCGTTGTGAGCACCATGCGCTTGTCGAGAAAGAAACGGCTGAATTCCTTTTTTATAATTGCAAATATGGCTTTCATGCTCTGCCTCCCGCATATTCGGAATAGAGTTCAAAGAACTTTTCTTCGAGGTTGCACTCCGCCGTCAGCGCCGAAAGGCTGTCGAGCGCGACGAGTTTGCCGTCGATGATTACCCCTACCCTGTCGCACAATTTTTCGGCAAGGGAAAATATATGGGTAGATAAAATAATGCTTTTGCCCTCGGCACGCAGTTCGGAGAGATAGTCCGTAACCGTTTTAGCCGTAAGAACGTCGAGCCCGTTAGTCGGTTCGTCAAAAATGATAAAATCGGGGTCGTGCACGATTGAAATGACAATTGAAACCTTTTGCTTCATGCCCGTCGAAAGATTGGCGAGCCTGACCTCGGCAAACTTATCTATTCCGAAACGCGAAAACAGGGCGCGCTTGCGGGCGTTGCGGACGTCCTGCGGAACGCCGTGGATCTCTGAAAAGAAATCGAAGAGATAGCCCGGAGTAAAAAAATCTTCAAGTTTGAGTTCGCTCGTCAGAAAACCTATCCTGCCGCGCACTCCGTACGGATTTTTCACCACGCTTACGCCGTCGATGAAGGCATCGCCGCTGTCGGGGCGGATGAGCGTTGCGAGCATACGGAGCGTCGTCGTTTTGCCCGCACCGTTTGGCCCGAGCAGACCGAAAATTTCACCCTTGTACGCCGTGAACGAAATGTCGTTGACGGCGACCTTGGTTTTTTGACCGCCCTCCAACCTGCGCTGCTTGTAGGAAAGATTGAACGTCTTTTTGAGATGTTCGACTTTTAAAATTTGTTCTTTTTCCATATCGCACCTTTATTTTTATTGCGGGTCATTTTTTGCCCGCTGCCATTCAATTGTACTATATGCATGCCGTCTTTGTAAAGAAAATAAACGCCGCTTTGCGCTAAACAACGGGTTTCGTCCTAACATACTCCGCAAAAACCGTGCGTTTGTGCATCTGCTTAAAAATATTTTAGCCGTGCTGCCGCAAAAGAGTCGGAACGGTATAATGCGCGCCGCTCATGATAATATTTTAACCTGAAACAGGTTAAATGTCAAGCTTAGGCGCACATGCGTGATATAATTTTCTAAGGCAGTTCAGGAGAAAAATATGGCTTACACAAAGATACGCGATCTGCGCGAGGACAGAGACCTCAACCAGACGCAGGTTGCGAAAATGCTGGGAATGTCGCAGACGGGATATTCCAAATATGAAACGGGCGAAAACGACGTGCCTACGGAGGTGCTTATAAAGCTCGCCGATTTTTACGGGGTGAGCATAGATTTTTTGCTCGGGCAGACGAACAATCCGAAAAGGAATTTTTAAAACACATTAACAGGATTTGGTTACGCAGACGACCGTACAGAAAACGGCGGCGCGCTTTTTAAAAAAGCGCGCCGCCGTTTTATATAAATGGTATTTTTATTAAATTACGTTAGTGCAATACAGCACTATGCAGGCGACAGCCAAAAGAACAAGGTATAAGCTGAACCACTTATAATTTGCCTTGCGTATTGCGCCGAGCATTACTTTTATTGCAAACAAACCGGAGACGGCTGCGACGATAAAACCTATGGCTATGCACCATCCCGCGTTGGGACCAATAGCCGTAAACGACGAAACAAGTTCTCCGTCCATCGCCCCCTTTAAGAGCGAAACGGCAAAACTGCCGAGAATGACGGGAATGCTCATAAGGAATGAAAACTTGGAAAGCTCGTCAGACCTGCCGCCCGCGAGAACGCCGGCACAAATGGTTGTACCGCTGCGCGAAAGACCGGGGAAAAGCGCCGCCACAGCCTGCGCGCAACCCATGGAAATTGTAGTGCGCCAGCAGAGGGGAAGTTCCTTTTCCTTATTTCTGCGTTTCGCATAAATTTCGGTTACGAGAAGAAGTATTGCGGTAAGCGTAAAGAATACGGCGAGAAGTATGCCTATGTATTGGCTGCCGTTTATAACTTCATCCGACCAGTCCATGAGGAGCACGCCGACTATTCCCGCAGGGATAGTGGCGACAATGAGATAAAGCAGAGTTTTGAAAGGTTTTTTGAATAAGTCGATTATATCCCGCCAGAACACGGCGCACACGGCGACGAGCGTTCCGACGTGAAGAATTATATCGAACAGCAAATCTATGCCGCCGAGGTCGAGCCCCATCAGATTCTGTACGAGTGTGAGATGACCGCTCGACGATACGGGAAGAAATTCTGTAAGACCCTGAACGAGCCCCAGAACGATTGCCTGCCAGATTTCCATACCGTTATTCCTTTAACCTCAGCTGTTGGAAGAGCTGCCCGAAGAAGAGCTGTCTTCGATTTCGAGGAGATCTCTGTACGCATCCTCGTACTTGGTTATGGTAGAATCTCCGCCGAAGCGCTCATTGATTACAGAGCGACGGTTTGTGGTGACGTTTGTGAGAGTGCTGTCCTTAATCCAGGTATAATATAAATTCTGGAAAGTGCCTTCTGTGAGTACTTCGTCAGCAGTCCACGCGATATCTTCGCCGTAAACGGCGCCGCCGGCAGTATCGAATGTAGCCGTAACGTAGATCACGTGCCAGCCGTAGTCGCCCGCGCACACATAAATAGTGCCCGCCCCCTCGCTTATAGCCGTCTGTGCGGCATATTCAAATTCGGGAATATAGCTGGTTTCGTACGCCGAGATGGAATATCCTATATAGTTGGAAAGGATGCTCGTATCGGTGGTGTAAGCAAACTGCAATTCGTTGACGGCGCTCATTGCTTTATATGCGGCGCTGTCTTCAACGAACATCGTTGAAAGAAATGATGAAAGGTCGGTATCGTCAAGACCTACGTCTACCTTGCCGGTAGCATATACAAAGCGGGAATAATCTATCTTGCGCTGACTTTCGTCTTCAAGATCTGCCGTTTCCTCTGTATAGTAATCGGTGTAGCTTGAAACGTTGTAGCTGTCTTCTTTTTGGATCGAAACGGTGTCGCCGCCCATGATGTATTCTACATAATTTTCAAGTTCGGTGAGGAACCCGTCGATATCCACCTTATTGGGAACGAGGTTATAGGTGCCGTCAGTATTTTCAGACACTCTGCCGTTGTAAGAATAAAGACCGGCGTACTTATCGAGCGAGGCATATCTGTCGGGCTTGGTGAGATTATCTTCAAAGAAGAGATAATCCCTGCCGTCATTTTTGCCGTAATAATCTATATCGCTTTGGCTCGCGTCGAAGGAGTAGTCGGTTGCGCCGTTGAACCATGCGGAGCGCTGGTCGATGGCGGTTATTCCGGTAAGGATATCCTTTCTTTCAAAATAATACTGTGCCGACGTATCCGAGCTGTCGATATTCACGCTCTGCGATGCGCTGAAAGGAAGCAGGATGTTGTACACATAGCCGTATGTGCCGCCGTCAGTGCCCTCGGTAGCGGGAGCATAAAGAATGAACGACGTATCCGAAAGCGAACTCATGGAAGTTTCAAACGCCGACGCCGTTGAATTGGAAACAGTCTGGTCGGTGAGGTCGCTTAAATAATGATTTTGAAGGAATGTATAAACGCCGTTTTCGTCGACGCTTTCGATAAGAGCTTCCTGCTCTGCCTGATAGCGTTCGTAATATTCGTTGATCGCCTGCTGTTGAAGCTGCGAAAGATATTCCTCCTGAATATACGAAACGGACATTATATCGCGAACGTCCTCCTCTTCGGAGAGAAGATAGTTGTCCCTGAGACTGGTTATAAACTGGGCATAAGCGAGGCGGCGCGTCGAACGCGTGGAGCCTTCGAGGGCGTCGTCGGCGTATGCTCCCGAATCTTCGAGAAGGTAACTGTAACCGTCGCCCGTATAGCCTGTATAGATATTGTAATTAAGGGTGCCGTCGTCATTGAGCGGAAGGAAATTTTCGACTTCTTCGCCCGCGCCGCCGGGTGTGGTGCGCGTTTCGGTAGCCTCGGAAGTCTGATCGTCGCCGTTGATTATACTCTCTTCCTGGGAGTCGAGCGAAGAGTTGATGCTTGAATAGAGCGCATACTGCGCGAGCATGACGCGGTCGCTTTCGCCGCCGTCGTCGTTGGTGCTCGTTTCGCCTTCAAGCAGGAGTTCATACTTTTCAACATCCGAAGAAAGCGCCTGATACTCGGAGAGGAAAGAAGCGTCCTCCGCCACCTTGTCCTTTATGAGGCTGAGGGTCGCGTACTGAACGACGACAGACGTATTTGTGAGAGTGTTTACGAGAAGTTCGAAAATTTCAGACGTTGAATACGAACTTGAAAGAGATGACGCCGTGTTGTAATATGCGGCTATGAGATCCCTTTTAGTGATATTTTCACTGCTTATGGCAGACGCATATTCCGAAAGCCCCTCAGCTTCGAGATTTTCGCTTTTCGTGATATCGACCGTGGCGATTACCTGGTTGAGATCCTCTTCGTCGCGGGTAACGCATGCAGGAAGCGCGACGGACATTGTGATAGCCGCGGCGAGAGCGCCGCAGACAAGCAATTTACTTTTCATTAAAAATTCTCCGCAATACGGGCAGATACTACTACCCTTTTTACAATACGCAAATATTATACGATATTTGAAATATTATAGCAAACAAATTTTATGGATTTTGCGTGAAACTTGCCGCCAATTTTAAAAATTTTGTCATGCCGAGCATGGTTTTGACGGGCGTAGAGGCGGGTTTGAAGGCAATTAACGGCGCGCGAGCCATCGAAAGCGTGACCTTGCCCGAATATCTTTGCATTGCCTGAGAGAGTCTGCCGTCGCTCAAATAACTGATAGACGGCAGTTCGAGACTGCCTCCGTGCGAATTTACGCTTATCTTTTTTACGCCGAAGCCCGCGGCATATGCTTTAAGCATTGCGATGACGAGCAGGTTGAACACGCTGTCGGGCATTTGACCGTAGTTGTCCTCGATCGAGTGCAGCACGCGCTTGTAATCGTCCACCGTGCGGATTTCGGCGATCTGCTTGTATGCGTCCAGCCTGCCCGCGCTGCTTTCGATATAGTTTTCGGGTATATACGCCGTTGCCTTTACGTCGAGTTCGGCGGCAAACACGTTTTCGCCCGTCAGCTCTTCCTTCAACAGTTTTGAATACAGCTCGTAGCCGACCTTATCCATGTGCCCGTGCTGTTCGGCGCCGAGAACGTTGCCCGCGCCCCTTATCTCCAGATCGCGCATGGCGATTTTAAAGCCCGAGCCGAGCTCGGTAAACTGCATTATGGCTTTTAGCCTTTCGGTGGCGTCGCTCGTCATGACCTTATCGGGGCGGAAGGTGAAGTACGCCGATGCGAGACGGGAGCCCCTGCCCACCCTGCCCCTGAGCTGATAGAGCTGAGAAATGCCGAGTCGGTCGGAGTCGATTACTATTATGGTGTTTGCGTTGGGCAGGTCGATGCCGTTTTCAATTATCGTAGTGGTGACGAGCACGTTCTTTTCGCCGCGGTAGAAGGCAAAGACGTTGCCCTCCAAGGTATTTTTATCCATTCTGCCGTGGGCGTAAGTTATGTCGGCTTCGGGCACGAGCTCGCACAGCTTGCCCGCGAAGGACGATATCGTTTCAACCCTGTTGTACAGCACGAAGACCTGACCGCCGCGCGAAATTTCGCGGAGGATGGCGTCGCGGATGAGCGCGGGCGTCTCCTCGACGACGTATGTCTGCACGGGCAGCCTCTTCTGCGGCGGGGTGTTTATCGTGCTGATGTCCCTTATTCCCGCCAGCGACATGTGCAGCGTGCGGGGGATTGGCGTAGCCGTCATGGTGAGGCAGTCGATGTCATTTTTGATGTGCTTTATCTTTTCCTTGTGTTCGACGCCGAAGCGCTGCTCTTCGTCGAGGACTAAAAGACCGAGGTCGTAAAACTTAACGTCATCCGACAGCAGCCTGTGGGTGCCGATTATGACGTCGATGTCGCCCTCGGCGAGCTTTTTGAGCACTTTTTGCTGCTCGGCAGGCGTTCTGAACCTGTTGAGCTTTTCAACTCGCACGCCGAAATCGTTGAACCTTTTTAAAGCCGTCTGATAGTGCTGTTCGGACAATATGGTGCTGGGGCACATGAACGCCGCCTGTTTGCCGCCGAGCACGCACAGATATATGGCGCGCAGCGCGACTTCTGTCTTGCCGTAACCGACGTCGCCGCATAAAAGCCTATCCATGACCTTTGTAGAGCACATGTCCTTTTTGATTTCCTCTATGCTGGCGAGCTGGTCGGGCGTCTCCTCATATTCAAAGGCGTTTTCAAACTCTTCCATCATGGCGGCGTGCTCGGGGAAGGCATAACCCTTTTTGGCGGCGCGCTCGGCATACAGTTCCTTCAAGTCGAACGCCAGCTTTTTTATGGACTGGCGCACGCGCTCCTTTACCCTGTCGAACTCGGCGCCGCCTATCTTGGAGAGCGCGGGATTGCTTTCACCCGAGTATTTGGAGAGAATGTCCATCTGCTCGACGGGCACGTACAGGACGTCGCCGCCGCGGTATTCTATGGCGATGTACTCCTTGGTGCCATCGGTCGTTTCAATCTTTTTGGTACCCGTTATTCTGCCTATGCCGTGCTTTTCGTGGACGGCGTAGTCGCCGATTTCGGGCGAGGCGAACATGTCTCCCCTGCGGCGGCGTATGCGGCGCTGAACGGGCTTTGTATAGATGTCGCCGCTGCCCACAACGGCGAGCTTTGCCTCGTGCAGAACAAAGCCCTTGAAAAGCTCCTCCGAACTGAGGCAGACGCCGCGCATGGCGGAAAGGCTGTCCGGCAAGGGGTCGACGGAGATATACCCGCCGTCGAGCGCGTCGGCAAGTTTTTCGAGCCGCTGAACCCCGCCGGTGAATATGAGCACGCGGTAGCCGCCCGCGCGCCAGTTTTTGACGTCCTGAACGAGCATGGGCACCGAATTGAGGTATGACGGCGTGGGCGTTGAGTGGAAATTGTAAGTTTTGAGCGGGCGGAAAAACTGCGTTGAAGATGTGAAGGTTTGCAGCGCGAGGTTGCGGAAAGACTGTATGCGCGAGACAAACTGCTCTTCGGTTATGAACTGTCCGAGAGAGAAAGGAAAGACCTCGCCCCCCTCTTTCAGGCTTGCAAACCTTTCGCGGTGTTCCTTTCTGACCGCCGCCAGCCTGTCGGAGATGGTTTTGCACTCGTCGAGCACCACGAGGGCGTTCTGCGGCAACAGATCGAATACCGTGCGCGAGGACGAAAGAAGGGGCATTAAAAAAGACGCGCCGGCAAAGGACGGCGATTGCAGACCCTTTTCTATTTCGTCGGCGATGGCGCGCGAACGCTCGTAAGCCCTTCTGTCGGGGCAACTTTTGAGTCCCGAAGATACCGCCCGCCGTATATTTTCGATGTCGCCCTGCCCGATTATGCTGTCGGTTGCGCTTATTATGGTTATGCTTTCGACCTCCTGCAAGCGCTCGCCGCTGACATAGTCGTAGGGGCGGATGCGCTCCGCCGTGTCGCCGAAAAAGTCTATGCGGACGGGGTTTTCGGCGCCGACGGGGTAAATATCGAGAATGTCGCCGCGCACGGCGAACGCGCCGACGTTTTCGGCAGAATATTCGCGGGTGTACCCCATTGAAACGAGCTGCGCGGGAAGGGCGGAAAAATCGTAGTCCTCGCCCTTGTTTATAGTGGTATAAGGCAGCTTTGCGGGGACGAGTTGCAGGGCGGATTCGACGTCGCACACGATAATTTCGGCGCCCGCGCAAACTTCGTACAGCCCTTTGAGGCGGCGGAAGAGCGCGTCGCGAGAGACGGCGTCCTTATACAAAAGCACGTCGTCCTTGGGCGAAAGATAGGCGCACCTTTTGCCCGAAAGGGTTTTAAGACTTTCAAAAGCCTTTTCGGCGGCGATGTGGTCGGGCGCGATATACAAAACGACGCCGTCGAACAAACCGGCAGTTAGATATTTTTGACTGTCGGAAAGACCGAAAACCGCCGTCGGAGTACCGAGGCGGACGTCGTTTTGCAGGGCGGGATAATCGCCCGATAGATTGTCGCAGGTGAAAAAGTTTTTATTCATTAAAATTTTTTAGCTTGTGGGGCGGGCGACCGTACACTTTATAAAGTTTATGGCGGTCTTAAAATTTATTTATGCAGACGCAATATCTGTGCCTGCGCCGTGCTCAGCCGTTGAATTTTGTCATTACGTTTTCGCACTTTTCGCCCTTTATGAGCGCGAGAGCCGCATCCGCCGCCCTGCCGCAGGCGGAGATGAAAAGTTCGTAATCTTCGGGGCGGACGTTTGATAAGACGTAATTGATTATGGGCACGCTGACTTCGGGGTCGCGTATGCCTATGCGTATGCGCACAAACTCGGACGAGCCGATTTCGGCTATCACCGAGCGCATGCCGTTGTGCGTGCCCGCGCTGCCCGAGGGGCGTATGCGGACGTGACCCTTTGGAATGTCGTAATCGTCGTAGATGACCACGAGGTCGGCGGGGGTAGCCTTGTGTTTGGCGAGCAGCTGCTTTACCGCCCTGCCCGAACAGTTCATGTAAGTCAAAGGGCGGGCGATAATTACCTTTTCGCCGCCGACGTACGTTTCGGCGCACAGTGCCTCGCACTCGCGCTTTTTGAACTTTGCGCCGAGGTTGTTTGCGAGGTCGCCCGCCGCCATCCAGCCCATATTGTGAAATGTTTTGGCGTATTTTTCTTCGGGATTGCCCAAACCCACTATAATCTTCATATTTTTAAACTTTAACCGTATGCGTTAAACGCGCCTTTATTCAAAAACAAAGCCACAGCCGCGCTGTGGCTCTTTGTTTTATGTAAAAAATCAGTCGTAAAGCTTGGAGATAGGTCTGTCCATATACACATTCTCGATCGCCGCGGCAAAAATGTTTGCGGTGGAAATCATTTTGAATGTGGGCAGCATCTTTTCTTCGGGAATGTTGATGGTGTCGAGCATTGCAAGCTCGGTTATGGGCGAAGAGGCAAGCCTTTCGACCGCGGGGCCCGACAGAACGCCGTGCGAGCAGCAGGCGTAAATTTCCTTTGCGCCCGCCTCCTTCAATGCCTTTGCGCCCTGGACTATGGTGCCGGCGGTGTCTATCATATCGTCGACCATAAGGCACTTTTTGTCCTTTACGTCGCCGATTATGTTCATGACCTCCATGACGTTTGCCTTGGGGCGGCGCTTGTCGATGATCGCCATTTTTGCGTCCATGCGGGCGGCGACTTTGCGCGCCCTGCCGACCGAACCTATATCGGGGGAGACGACGACGAAATTTTCATCGACCTTGGGTTTGAAATAGTTATAGAGCGTCGGGCCGCCTACGAGGTTGTCGAGGGGGATATCGAAAAAGCCCTGTATTTGGAGGCAATGCAAATCCATGGTGAGAACCCTGTCCGCACCTGCGGAAGTTAAAAGATTTGCAACGAGTTTGGCGGTTATGGGCTCGCGCGAGCGCGCCTTTCTGTCCTGGCGGGCATAACCGAAATAGGGAATGACGGCGGTTATTCTGCCTGCCGAAGCCCTTTTTGCCGCGTCTATCATGATGAGCAGTTCCATAAGGTTTGTGTTTACGGGGTCGGACGTGGACTGAATGAGAAAGACGTCCTTGCCGCGGATGGATTCGTCGTAGCGGACATAAATTTCGCCGTCGGAAAAGTGGGTTAATTCCATTTCACCGAGGGTGGTGTTGAGTTTTGCCGCTATTTTTTCGGCGAGGGGACGGTTGGAATTGCCCGAAAAGAGTTTGATTTCGCTGCCGTGATTTATCATTGAGTGTTATGCCTCCATGGATTTTTCATTTGGGCGCCCGCTTTGCCGCGGGGGCGATAATGTTGCAGTGTAATATTTTTGTAATTTAATTGTATAATTTATGCCACGCAAAGTCAACACGAATGGGCGGCTTTTTTTAATATAAAATCAGATTGTGAAAATTTTTCAATCACATCTTGCGACTGTAACAACCGCAGGCGGGCGGCGCATGGAGAAACGGCAGGGAAGACCGCATAGCCTTATCAGGCTTCGTCGTCCCCGGTCTGCTTTTTTGCCTTTTCGCGGGCGCGCATGGACGAGAAAAAGTCCGAAAGTATTGCGCGGCACTCCTCCTCCATCACCCCGCCTTCGACATCTATTTTGTGGTTTAAAAGGTTGGCGCCGGCGATTTGGTTTGTCAGCGAGCGGCCCTTGTCCTCGTGGGCGCCGAAATATATTTTTTTGATGCGCGCATTGAGCGCCGCGCCCATGCACATAGGGCAGGGCTCTAAGGTTACGTACAGTTCGCACTCGGGAATGCGCCAGCTTTTGAGCTTTTTGCAAGCCTTTTCAATGGCTTCGATCTCCGCGTGGGCGGTCGCCATCTGCCTGCGCGTGCGGCGGTTGTGACCGCGCGCGATGACCTTGCCGTCGAGGACGACGACCGCGCCTATGGGTACTTCGCCCTCCTCGTATGCCTTCTGCGCGCATTTCAACGCGCTTTTCATAAATTTATTTTTCATAATTTTTCGTAAAGTATTGCAGGGCGCCGTAACATTCGCTTATGCGGCGCACGCTCTTTATGGGGTGGATGAGGCTGTCTGCGCCGCACTCTATTGTATAGGCGGGAATGTCCAGCTTCTGAATGCACCAGTCCTTGTAGCCGCCCGCGCTGCCCTTTATGGTTTTTACCTTATACCCCGTGGCTTCGGCGAGGATGCGCGCGCCGCGCCCGTCGCCCTTTCCGTCAAATTCCCAATAAATTTCGCCGCCCTTTGTGTGAAAGCTGAAAGTTACATATGGCTTTATTTTAAGCGTAAAGCGCGCGAGGGCGGAGCTTTCGCTCTCCGAAAAGGGGCTGTCGCCTATACAGTTTTCGCCGCCGCGGGCGGTGGTGTTTAGCCTTCCGCTGCCCCAGTTCGCATCGAAATTGACGTTTAAATCGACTCCGCGGGCGTTAGCCTTCCACATGGGGTGCTTTGTCTGGCTGATGACGGCGCCGTCGGGATTGACGAGGGGTATTATCCAGCCGCCCTGCTTTGTGGGGCGCTTTATGTGGCACAGGGCGAGGCGGGCGGTTATCCACTCCCTGCCGTGTATGGCGTAGGTTGAGATGTACTGCCTGCCGCAGGGGCTGCCGACGTGAAAGGCGTAAATTGCCCTGCCCTGAAAGGAATAGCCTATTATGCACTTGCGCGATTTATAGCCCGCGTAAAAGCGGGAAACGATATCGTATATCACGCAATATTATATTCGCCGCGCTATTTGTGATATTCCCCGCCGCCGTTTATCATGAACGCGCGGTAAATCTGTTCGCACAAAATGACGCGCATGAGCTGGTGCGGGAAAGTCATGTCCGAAAATGAAAGTTTAAGGTTCGCCGCCTCCTTTACGGCGGGCGAAAGCCCTTCGGACGAGCCGATTATAAAGGTTATTTTTTCGCCGCGGTCGCACAGTTTTTTTATCTCAGCCGCGAGCGCAATACTTGAAAGTTTTTTGCCCTCTATGCACAGCGCGATTATGCAGCCCTGCGCGCGCCTTAAAATCGCCTGTCCCTCCTCCTGCAAATTTTTGCCCTCGGGAAGTTCGGTTATTTCAAAGGAACAGAAGCGCGAAAGGCGCTTTGCATATTCGGCTACCGCGGCGCGGTAAAAATCTTCCTTGATTTTGCCGACGCAGACTATGTTTACCTTTATCATGCTGCCGCCGCCCCGAAGCCCTGCAAAAGCGAAAGCAGCCAGACGAGCGCCATTACGGCGATGCCGACGCCCGCCCAGGCAAAGAAACTTTTTACCTGACCGCTTTCGCCGCGCTTAAATTTATTTTTATCGAGAATGAGCCACACCAACGAGCCCGCGAGCGCGAGAGCGGCGAGCACGGTTATGAGCACCGACGCCCACTGCGGCGCGGCGAGATTGCCCGAGCCGTCGACGAGGGACAGACCGTTCAATATAATAATCGTGCCGTTATTTAAAAAATGTGCGATGAGCGACGGCAATATGCTGCCCGAGCGCACGGCGAGCAGCGCGAATATGCAGCCGCAGATAAACTGGTAGACAGTCTGTTCGGGCGAGCCGTGGAAGAGCGCAAAGACAAATCCCGTGAGGAATATCGCCTTTACTTCGCCCGCGCCGCCCGCGAGGTTGCCGAGCATTGCGCCGCGGAACAGGCACTCCTCCGCCACGGCGGGAATGACGGCGACGACTATGAGCGCGCCGAGCATGCCCCAGCCTTCGAGCGAGGGAATTGTGCCCCCCGAAGGCGTGTAGCCGAGCAATTGAAGAACGTACACCGTAAAATTATTGACGTATGAAAGGCAGAAGAGCAGACCAAACGCCGCGAGCGCGGCGATTAAAACATATTTGGGCTTGCACGAAAGGCGAAGCGCGGGGCGCAGGGGCGAATTGAACACCTTGGGGCAGAGCGCCATTGTTGCGGCAATGGCAATCGGCGAGGCGAGGTAAAGAAGATAAGCCGCACCGTCGCCAAACAAATCCGCGCCCTGTATTATATATGATATGACGAGGCTTGCGACGATGTAAATGCACACCGCGGCGCTGTAAATGGCGCCGCCCTTTGCGCCGCAAGACTTTTGACCGAATAACTGGCTCATAAGTGCATTATACATTAATTTTGGGTTTTAGCAAATTATTTGATTTACTTTTGATAAAAAATGTACTAAAATTCTGCCTATGAGGAAGATCGACACCAAAGAGATTGAAGAGTTAATTTATAATATGGCGCTGGACGCGGGCGTAAGCCTTACCGACAGCTGCAAAAAGGCGCTCTATGCCGCGCGCGACGGCGAAACCGAGGGCGCGGCGAAGTTCGCCCTTGGCGC
>ERZ1643251.1168-NODE-1168-length-31133-cov-5.359418_pt1 | contig 31133 bp, 27 predicted proteins | sample MGYA00579261_ERZ1643251 | MGnify/ENA primary metagenome ERZ1643251 (study PRJEB29033, sample SAMEA4952267) | chicken gut metagenome | biome: Broiler Chicken; feature: Gastrointestinal Tract; material: Caecum | place: Ireland | collected 2018 | study: Broiler... | reverse complement strand
ACCGCCTCCGGCGGTCCTTGCAGGGCAGGGGGATATCCCCCTGCCCTGCAACTGTATTATATATATAATACAATAATATATTGTCTAAAGAGTATTGTCAAGAGTGCCCCCGGATTTTATGCGTTACTTCCCTTCATTGTCCGCGATGACGCGCTCTTTGAGATCCGGTTCGAAAACGCCTTTTCTAAGCATAGCGATCTCGTATTTGTACGGGGCGTAAGATTTTTTCGGCGCTGTGGGAGAAGGGATGTAGGGGGTCTCCAGTATCTTGGGGACATCCTCAAAATCCGGGTGATGCACAATAGTATTCAGGGCGTCGAACCCGATCTGTCCGAACCCGATATTCTCGTGCCGGTCTTTGGCCGCTCCGGGCACGTTTTTGCTGTCGTTGATATGAAATACCGCGATCTGGCTCTTGCCGATGATACGGTCAAAGTCCTCCATCACTTTGTCAAAGCTGTGGATGATATCATACCCGCTGTCGCTCGTGTGGCATGTATCAAAGCATACCCGCAGCTTGTCATTGTGGGCGACTCCGTCGTAAATTCGCGCCAGTTCCTCAAAGGAACGGCCTATCTCCGAGCCTTTTCCCGCCATTGTCTCAAGGGCGATGTGACAGTCCGTATCAGAGCTTAGCACCTCGTTAAGTCCCTTGATGATCTGGGCGGTTCCAGTCTCAGTGCCCTCGCCTACATGCGCTCCCGGATGGAGGATCAGGGTGTGGCTTTTGCAGCTTACAGTGCGCTCAATCTCTTTTGCGAGAAATTCCACGGCAAGGGAAAAGGTCTCGGGCTTGACCGCGTTCCCAAGATTGATGATGTAGGGCGCGTGGACGATGATATCACGGATTCCGTGCTCCTTCATGTAATCCCACGCCGGGCCGATATTTAATTCGCTGATCTCCTTGCGGCGGGTATTCTGGGGCGCTCCGGTGTAAAACATAAATGTATCCGCGCCGTAGGATACGGCTTCTTTAGCGGAGCCGAGCAGCATCTCCCTGCCGCTCATTCCGACATGTGAACCTAGTATCATAGTAAAAACTCCTTGTATCATGAAAATTTTCTTTGCGAAGATGAATCATTATAATTTTTCTTTGCCGGATGGTCTACTGCGGTTCTCCCACGAAGACGATCACAGACCGTTCTCCGAGCAGAAGCTGTTTCCCTGCGGTGGGCATTCGCTTTTTCTCGAAGGTCTGACGGACAGGATCGCCTGTATTCACCGCGATCTTCCACACGTAATCCTCCGGCAGGTCAGGAAGAGTCAGCTCGGCGGGATGCCAGTGGGAATTGACTGCCACATACACCAGATCTTCCCTTTCTTCCGTATCGTCATAGCCAGAGAAAAGGACACAGGCGATATGCTCATTTCCGGGGGCGTCAGGCTCCCATGGTATGAGTCCGTGGAGACTCATAGAGGGAAATCCGATATAGCTAGGTTCCAGATCCTTGCGTATGGCAGGATGCTCTCCCCGGAAGGCGATCATGTACTGAAAGAAACGGAAGAGACTGCGGTTCTTCTTAAGGAGGGACCAGTTCAGCCATGAGATCTCATTGTCCTGACAGTAAGGATTATTGTTGCCGTAGCGGGTGTCTGCAAATTCATCCCCCGAGAGGAACATGGGCGTCCCCCGGCTGCACATGAGCACAGCGCAGGCGTTCTGCATCATTTTCATGCGCAGGGCGAGCACGTGTCTGTCGTCGGTGTCTCCCTCCACGCCGCAGTTCCAACTGTTGTTGTCGTCGTAACCGTCTGTGTTGTCCCAGCCGTTTGCCTCGTTGTGCTTCTGGTTGTAGCTGTACAGGTCATATAGTGTGAAGCCGTCATGACAGGTCAGGAAATTGACAGAGGCGTTGCCGCCCCGGTATACGGGATCATACAGATCGGGTGAGCCGCTTATACGCTGTGCCGCCAGACGTGCCATGCCTGAATCGCCCTTTAAAAAGCAGCGCATATCGTCGCGGTAGCGCCCGTTCCATTCGGCCCAGCGCTTCCATGAGGGGAAGGAGCCGACCTGATAAAGGCCGCCCGCGTCCCATGCCTCTGCGATGAGCTTGACATTTCCCAGAATGGAGTCGAAAGCAAGGCTGCGCAGAAGGGGCGGCTGGTTCATAGGCGTACCGTCCTCGTTGCGCCCGAGGATGGAAGCAAGGTCAAAACGAAAGCCGTCCACGCGGTACTCGATAACCCAGTAGCGCAGGCAGTCCAGTATCATCTCCTGCACGACGGGGTGGTTGCAGTTCAAGGTGTTGCCGCAGCCGCTGAAGTTGTAATACCCGCCGTCCGGTGTGATCATGTAGTAAATATTATTGTCAAAGCCTTTAAAAGAAAAGCATGGCCCTAACTCGTTCCCTTCTGCGGTGTGGTTAAAGACCACATCTAAGATCACTTCGATCCCGTTTTCATGAAGCGCCTTGATCATATTTTTAAGCTCCAGTCCTTCGCGGTTATACTCAAGAGAGGAGCAGTAGCTCGTATTGGGTGCGAAGAAGCTGACCGGGTTGTATCCCCAGTAGTCCAGAAGTTCGTTTTCATCGATCAGGCGGACATCGCGCATCTCGTCAAACTCAAAGATCGGCATCAGTTCCACCGCGTTTACGCCGAGCTCTTTCAGATATGGGATCTTTTCCTTTAAGCCGTGAAAAGTGCCGGGTTGTTCTACCTCTGAGGAGTCATCCTTTGTGAAGCCGCGCACATGAAGCTCATAGATGACCAGATCTTCCATGGGAATCGGAGCTTTGCGCTGAGTGCCCCAGTCGAAGTTCGAACGGACGACGCGGGCCCGGTATCCGTGGCGCGTATTGTTCTTGTGTCCCCACCGGCTCTGTCCGGTGACGGCACGGGCGTAAGGGTCTAAAAGGATCTTTGTCTTATCGAAACGTAATCCCCGCTTTTCGTCATAGGGGCCGTCCACCCGGTAAGCATACTCGAATTCCTCGATGTCAAGTCCGAATACGATCATAGAGTAACAGAAGCCGATCCGGTAATTGTCGGGAAATTTCAGGACTGCGTAAGGCTCTTCTGCCTCCCGGTGGAAAAGGAGGAGTTCGCAGGAGGTCGCCCCGTGGGACTGAATGGCAAAATTCACTCCGCCGGGAATGACCGTAGCTCCGAACTGCCGGAAGAAGCCGGGCCGTACCCGGAATCCGGCGATTGTATCAATGGGCTGCAGTTCCTGAGCGGAAATGCGCACAAGATTCGGTGAAATCATAGTCATAGATAATCTCCTTATATATATTTGCAGGACATTGTTGATTATATCTGAGACAGATGCGCCCTTATCTCTGCTGAAGATAGAATACGGCCACCTGTGTGCGGTCTCTTAATTCCAGTTTATCAAGAATGCTGCTTAAGTAATTTCTTACAGTGCCCTCGCTTAAGAAAAGGCGCGAGGCGATCTCCTTATTGCTGAGGCCTTCTGCGATAAGCCGGATGATATCCAGCTCTCTCTCGCTGATGTCGTGCGCCGCGTAATCAAAAGAAGGAGCCTTCTGGAGCAGGTCGGGAAGCTTGGAGATGATCTCGCTGCCGAACACATTCTGCCCGGAGTATACAGCACGTATGGCTGGGGCGATGTTCTGGTAATCCTGCTTGAGCAGATATCCCTTCGCGCCTGTCCGCAGCGCTTTAATGATATATTCGTCGTCTGAGAAGGTGGTGAGCAGCAGGATCTTTGCCTCCGGAAACTCTTTTAATATCTGTTCTGCGGCTTCTAAGCCGCTCATCTCCTTCATGCGGATATCCATGAGCAGTACGTCAGGCAGATGCTCCCGGTAGAGCATAAGAGCAGCGCTTCCGTCCTCCGCCGTGGCGGCGATCTCAAAGTCAGGCTGTGACTCAAGGATCATCTTCAGGGCGCCAACCACAAGGCAGTCGTCGTCAATCAATATCAGTTTCATGCAGTCTTCTCCTTTGGAACAGTGATAAATATTTTAAATCCCCTGTCGGACGAGATCTGGATATTCCCGTTCAGCGCAAGGATGCGTTCTTTCATATTCGATAACCCGATGCCTGCATCTTCCGCCTTTGTCCGGTTCCCGTTATCCTCGATGCAGAGCTGATAGAGGGCGGGATGCTCTCTGAGAGTGACAGAGGCGCGGGTCGCGTTGCTGTGCCGGATGATGTTGGAGAGCGCCTCCTGAGTGATGCTGATAAAGCTGTATTTCACATCACGGGGAACCGCACGGCTTACATCGCACTGGCAGGTGACGGGGCAGAAGGTAAAATCCTTAAGTAGTCCCTGTATGGCTTCCTCAAGGTTTACCGCCTCGTCGTGGAGGTCATGGACGCTCCTGCGGATGTTATCCATCGCGGAGTTCAGTGTAAGCTCCAGCGAATCAAGGGGTTGGGAGATCGTCTCCTCTTTGCTGACAGCCTTTAAGGCGCCCATGAGGAGAATGGAACGGGAGAGCAGATGTCCCACATTGTCGTGGATCTCTCTGGCGATCCGGTTTCTCTCTTTCAGGGTAGCGGTATAGATCTCATAATCCTGCTTTTCCAGAAGAGCGCGGTTTTTCTCTGTCAGGAGAAGATCACGCTCCTTGCTGTCGTCCCGTATCCTTTTAAGCTCCTGCCCCAGCTCCTCACACTCTGCCGTTCGCCGCTCGAGGATACAGGCGAGAAAAAATACACAGATTTGCGACCATGCAATCACCGGGGGCAGTTCCATGCGAAACCCAAGCATCCATGCAAGTGCCGCCGCAGGAATAAGGGCGGCATATAAATTTCTGTGCAGAAGGATGTATCCTGCCGTGGGATAAAAGTATAAAAAATCAGGGCATATAAGGGCGGCAGCCAGAAAACAGAGGCATGCCGCGAGGATAACCCGCCTTTTTGTGAGGAAAAGATCCATACAGCAGAGACATACAGTGCATAAAAACGCGGTTACATACGCCATGTCAGGCACAACAAAAAAGAGGGGCAGCAGACAGAAGAGCAGTACTGCCGTCAGGTTTAGCAGATGTTTCATAATAGTATGCGGGCAGCAGCCGTCTCCTTTCTGCAGCGCCGCTCTGTCAGAGAGTGATTCCCTCTCTATACCGGCGATGCGTTATGTTAATACAGATATAGTATAATGCAAAAGAAAGAAAAGGGCAAAGGAAACATAAATTTGAAATGGCTGAACTGATGTGACATTTGTCATGCGGAAGAAGTGACACCGGACACTACAGGGATGCGCCAAGGGAGAGTATACTTTTGGTAAGATGAGAAGGACAGCGGGATGTCACACACATTTTATGGAGGGATCAGGATGATACAGATAGAAAATCTTGTGAAACGTTATGGAGAGCTGGTGGCGCTTGACCATCTGAACTTAAAGGTGAAGGAGGGGGAGATCTTTGGACTTCTCGGGCCGAACGGCAGTGGAAAGACGACGGCAATCAACTGTATGCTGGCGCTGCTTAAGTTCGACAAAGGGAGCATCCGCATCTTTGGGGAGGAGATGGCGCCGGATAACTACCGGGTGAAAGGGCAGATCGGAGTCGTCATGCAGGACGTGGCGGTGTTTGAAGAATTGAGTGTATACGACAATATTGACTGCTTCTGCGGTATGTATGTGAAGGATAAGGAAAAACGCAGGCAATATGTGGAGGAGGCGATCTCATTCGCCGGACTTGAGGATTACCGGAAGGCTCTTCCGAAAAAACTCTCAGGCGGACTCTTGCGCAGACTGAACATCGCCTGCGGCATCGCCCACAAGCCGAGGCTGATTATACTGGATGAGCCTACCGTGGCGGTGGACCCTCAGAGCAGGAACAGGATCTTAGAGGGCATCTGCGAACTGAACAGACAGGGATCTACGATTGTATATACGTCACACTACATGGAGGAAGTAGAGCAGGTCTGTACGCGGATCGCCATTATGGATCACGGCCGGGTGATCGCCTCCGGGACAAAGGAAGAGCTAAAGGGCATGATCAAGACAGGGGAGACGGTCACCGTGGAAGCTGTGGCGCTTGACGGGGAAATGCTTGCAGACATCCGGGCAATTCCCCACGTGTTCGACGCGGACTATACCGATCAGGTGCTGACCGTGCGCTGTACGGGCGCGAAGCACAATCTGATCCGTATACTGACGTACCTTCAGGAGCGGGATATTCCCTTTGGGCGGGTATTCTCGGAGCTGCCTACGTTAAACGATGTATTCCTTGAGATCACGGGAAAACAACTTCGGGACTAAAGTAGAGAAGGGAGGAACACTGTATGAGGCATCTGCTGAAATATACATTTTTATCCAGAGTGAAAAGATTTGAAATTGTTTTCTGGCCGTTTCTCTTCCCCCTTGCCCTGACTACTCTGATGTATTTTGGGATCGGGAAGATGGAAGAGACGGATTTTGAGACAATTCCCGTGGCTGTCGTGTCTGAGGAGGCCGGGACCTTTTCCGTTTATCTAAAGGAAATGGAAAGTGCAGGGAATATGATCCGCGTCGAGGAGATGACAGAGGATGAAGCGTTAAAAGCGCTGGAGAATAAAAAAGTGGAAGGGATCTATTTCGCGGGGGAAGAGACCACTCTGACCGTGAGCAGGAACGGACTTGCCCAGAGTATCTTGCAGATGATACTGGAAAGCTACGAGGAAGGCAGACAGACCATGGAGGACGTGGCGCGCCTCCGCCCGGAGGGAATGCAGGCGGCAGCCGCTAAAATGTCAGACTTCCGGGGAGCGGTAGAACAGGTGTCATTAGGAGGGAGGACGACGAATACCACGGCGCAGTTCTTTTACGCCCTGATCGGGATGGCATGTCTGTACGGCTGCTTCATCGGGTTTGGTTCCGCCATGGAGCTTCAGGCGAACCTGACGGCTCTCGCCGCGAGAAGGTGCGCGGCTCCGGTACACCGGATGAAGCTGATACTGTCAGCTCTTATCGTGGATTTCACACTGCATTTTGTGAACATGGTTGTCCTGCTTTGTTATATGAGATACATCTTGGAACTGCAGTTTACAGGCTCTTTTATTGAGATGCTCCCTGTCCTTTTCATGGGAAGTGTGTTTGGGGTGACCATGGGACTGTTTGTCAGCAGTATCGGACAGATGGGAGAGGGTGTTAAGGTCGGAATCCTGATCGGAGTGTCCATGGTATTAAGCTTTCTCGCGGGAATGATGAACGCCAATATTAAAAACGCGGTCGACAAGGCGGCTCCTCTCGTAAACCGCATCAATCCGGCGGCACTGATCTCAGACGCTCTGTACTGCGTCAATGTGTACGATGCTCCGGCAAGGTATGCCCGGGATCTCGGTATATTGGCCGTGATGTGCGCGCTCATGGTGACGGGCGCATTTCTTAAGGTAAGGAGGGAACGATATGGCAGTATATAAGGTATATATGAAGATCGCGAAAAAGAATCTCTGGCTGATCGTGATGTATCTTTGCATTTTCTTCTCTGTGACGGTCATGTTCCAGTCCGTTGCGCAGAAGGATACAGAACAGGGTTACGTTACAGAGGGCACGACTGTCGGCATCGTGGATGAAGACGGGGGCCTTATGGCGCAGAGCCTGATCGGCCATCTCGGGAACACCAATGATATTGTCATGCTAAGCGGTGATAAAGAGACGCTTCAGGAGGAACTGTTTTACCGGAATGTAGATTACATCCTGCGGATTCCCGAGGATTTTACTGAAAGCTGTATCCTTGGGGACGGGACTCTGAAAGTGACCACAGTGCCCGGAACTTACGCCGGGAGCTATGTGGACCAGCAGATCACGAACTTTGTGAACTTTGCCGGTGTGTACGCGGCGGCGGGATTTTCGGAGGAGGAGACTGCTGAGGCAATGGCAGAGAGAGCGCAGGCAGAGGTAACGCTTGAGGACTTTTCGGGAAACGCGGGGAGTCTGCCAGCATATTCCTATTATTACCGGTATCTTCCGTATCTTATCATCAGTGTGCTTTGTTATATATTGGGATATGTCCTTTTGGGGATGCGAAGGGGCAGCCTTCCGAAAAGACTGCGGGCGTCGGCGGTCTCCGCGAGACGGCAGAATCTGGAAGGACTTGCCGCGTCAGGGGTGCTCTCAGCAGGACTTTGGGTGATATTCACGGGCGCGGCCATCGTTATGTATGGCCGGGACATGTTCGCGGACGGAAAGGCAGGGTTTTATATGATTAATTCCGTCGCCATGATGGTGGTGGCTCTGGCGCTTGCCTATCTGATCGGCTCTCTCGTAAAAAGCTCCAGTGTCTTAAGTGGTGTGGTCAATATCGCTGGTCTGGGAATGTGCTTTGTCTGCGGCGTGTTCGTGGATATGGAACTGCTGAACGGCGGAGTGAAAAAGGCGGCTCAATTCCTGCCTGTGTACTGGTATGAGACGGTAAATGAACTCTTGGGAGACTACGGTACAATCGCGGGAAATGTGAGAGCGGAGGTGCTCAAAGGGATCGGCATACAGCTCGTATTCGCGGCGGCATTCGTGTGCGTGACACTGGCGCTGACAAGAGAAAAAAGCGATTAAGAAAATATATCTTTCTAAACTAGATAACATGCGTTTCCGAGGGTGTATCCTGACGCAAAACCGTTCCGCTTTACTTCAAAGATTTGGGCGGATATAACAATATCGGATGATGTTCGACCAATGGGTCTCCATCATCCGATATTTAACATCCGGCTCAAATGCTTTTCAGAACGCTCTCACTTAAAGTTTTGCGTCCGGATACACCCTCGGAAACTAATTTATCCACGTCAGAAATATTAATTTTCAATCCACGGTAAAGTTTCCCCATCGGAAATACGTTCCGCACTTGGAACATGATGCAAAATATATCTTTGTTATGCAGGTAAATAATCGGATATAATGGAAACTTCTTCTTCCGGAAAATGAGATATCCGCAGAACTATGCTGCGTGAGCGGTGAGTAGAGCGAAGCGGCCCCGAAGCCGCGATGCAGTCATAGTTCTGCGGATATCGTACATTTTGAAAACGAAAGTTTACAGTATTCCGTATGTTATCTGCATAAGAAAGAGATTTAGTTCTTTGTAAACTGAGGGAGATATTCTTTATGTGCCTCGATCAGTTCGTCGACCACGATGTTTGCCAGTTCATCGCTGGGGCAGAGTGGGTTTAGGTTCAGTGCGGCTACAGCGAGATCGCGGTCTCCTGTCACGGCGGCTTCGATGGTTATCCGCTCAAAGGATTTCATAAGCTGGATGTATCCGCCGATCGGAAGCTTAAGCTCCCCTGTCGCGAGAGGCCGGGGGCCGTCGGCCGTGATGCGGCAGGCAACTTCTACGGCGCTGTCAGCGGGGAGGTCAGAGATTGCCCCGTTGTTTCTTACGTCCACGTACTGGATGTCGCCCGTATTGTTATAGATAGACTGAATCAGGTTGCATGCCGCGTCAGAATACTTTGCCCCGCCGCGCATCGCGAGCTGCTCCGGCTTCTCCGCCAGCTCTTCGCGGCTGTACAGCTCGAACAGTTCTTCCTCAGTCTTGCTCACAACCTCGCCGCGGACAGTTCCTGTCTTGAACTGCTCGAGCTCTTCTTCAAGCTGCTCCTTTGTGAAGAAATAGTAGTTGTGATACGGGCAGGGGATAGCCCGCAGCCCTTTGATAAAGGTAGGGGAATACGGAAGGGATACGAAATTCTTCATCTGGATCGTATCCTCCGGCTTTAAGTTCGCGTATCTGTCGAGAAGCTCATCAAATCTCGATTCCCCGTTTACAAATACATCTGTGGCGAAGATAAAGTGGTTGACGCCCTGTATCTCCATCGTCACTTCCTTCTCCTGTGCTCCGAGCATCTTGGCGAAGCCGGCCACCATATTCACGGGCACATTGCACAGTCCGATGGCCTTTTTGAAATCTGTGTGGCGGAGGATTGCCTCCGTGACCATGCCCGCCGGATTGGTGAAATTGATCAGCCATGCGTCCGGGCAAAGCTCCTGAATATCTTTTACGATGTCAAGGATCACGGGGATCGTTCGGAACGCCTTGAACATGCCTCCGGCGCCGTTCGTCTCCTGTCCGATCATACCGTGGCTTAAGGGGATGCGCTCGTCAAGTACGCGCGCGGGCAGGCGTCCGATCCTCATCTGCGTGGTGACAAAGTCCGCGCCGGGCAGGGCTTCCCGCCTGTCATAGCTGAGCATGATCTTCATGGGCACACCTGCTTTTTCTGCCATACGCTTTGCCAGAGCACCGACCGTCTCCAGCTTCTCACGCCCGGCTTCTATATCTACAAGCCAGAGTTCACGTACCGGGAGAGTGTCATATCTTTTAATAAATCCTTCCACCAGTTCGGGAGTGTAGCTGCTCCCGCCGCCGATGGTGACGATCTTAACGGAATCTTTTTTTAGCATAAAATCCGCCTCCTAATTGCATGATTAGTGAAAATAAATGGTTATATATTCGAGAGTGGTATACCGAAAAAGCGATTTAATCGCTAACGGTCTATACCATCATAGCGCTTAGGTAAAAGCATGTCTATATGATTTGGTAAAGTTTCTGTAATACATGAAAATGCACAAAAATTTTAAAATTTAACAACGGGTTTTATGGGAAAATCAATGCGCGAGTATACAAAATCAACATTTTTTTATGAATACTGCAAAATTCATTGCAAAAGAATTTTAGTATGGTATGATAGATTGCAGAGAGTGGTATATACCATAAAACGATAGAAAAGGAGGACACAGGTATGGTAAGGATTTTACTCGTATGCTCGGCAGGAATGTCCACTAGTTTCATGGTGAACAAGATGAAGGACTCTGCAAAAGAAAAAGGGATCGAGGCAGATATCTGGGCTGTCGCGGAGGCTGAGGCGGCTGAGAATATTGGGAAGGCCGACATCGTGATGCTCGGGCCGCAGGTTCGTTTCCTTGAGAGCAAGATGAAAGGACTTGCAGGAGACAAGCCTGTCACGGTAATCGACATGATGGCCTACGGTTCGATGAACGGGGCAAAAGTTCTTGAGCAGGCGCTCAAGCTTCTTGGACTAGAATAACATTTACAAAAGCAAAAAACTGAATACTGAATGTGCGGTCTTTTTATGGACAGCCGGAAAAGCTTACACTAGTTAGAAAAAGGAAAGGGTAATTTAGGGTAATTTTATGAATGCTTTTATGAATTGGATGGAAATGCACTTCATGCCAGTTGCCGCTAAGGTAGGAAACCAGCGCCATCTGATTGCGATTCGTGATGGCTTCATCGCGATCATGCCTGTTACTATGGTGGGCAGTATCGCAGTATTGCTGAATGTATTTTTCAGAGACCTGCCGAATGAGTGGTTCGGTGAAGGCAATAGCTTTGTATCCGCAATGGAGCCGCTGATCAACATAAACGGGAATGTTTATTTTGGCTCGATCACAGTGCTTGGTATCGCATTTACGATATCCCTCGGATATCATTTGGCGAAATCATATGACGTCAACCCGATCGCCGGTGCGGTTATTGCTTTCTCAGCAGTCGTTACATGTATGAACCAGAGCGCCGTATTTGACTACATACTGCCGGGGGTTGCGGAGAGTTCTGTCGGCGCCCTTAAGGATGCCGGACTCAATGTAGTGGCAAACACATCCGACGGTGCTGCAAATGTGGTGCTTCAGGGTGTGAGCGAATGGGGATACATGGGGCAGGCATTTACCGGGTCGAGCGGACTGTTCACCTGTCTGATCGTGGGTCTTCTCTCTACAATGATCTATGTAAAGCTCATGCAGAAGAAGGTTACGATCAAGCTTCCGGATTCTGTGCCGCCTGCGGTCAGCAACGCTTTCGCGGCCATCATTCCGGGTATCATTGCAATCTATACGTTCGGTATTGTCACACAGATTTCTGTCATGACGACAGGCTTATATCCGAACGACCTGATCATCGAGTGGATTCAGAAACCGCTGCTTGGACTTTCACAGGGTATTTTCAGTGTCATCCTCGTGATGTTCCTGATCCAGCTCTTCTGGTTTTTCGGTCTGCACGGGGACAACATTCTCGCGCCGATCACAGAGGGCGTGTACACACCTGCTCTTCTGGCCAACCTTGAAGTGTGGAACAATACACATTCCGTAGAGCAGATGGAGTACATCTGGACCCGCGGTTCTATCAACGCCTATGCTATGGCAGGAGGGTCAGGTATGACGCTTGCGCTTCTGATCGCGATCTTTATCTTCTCGAAGAGAGAGGATCAGAGAGCCATCGCAAAGCTGGCGGCTCCGATGGGGATTTTTGAAATTAATGAGCCGGTTATCTTCGGTGTGCCGATAGTGCTTAATCCTGTCTATCTGATCCCGTGGCTGTTGTCAGCGCCGATCTGTTCGGTGATCGCGTACTTATTTACGGCAGCAGGGATCATACCTCCGGTATTCATTCAAGTGCCGTGGGTAATGCCGGTGGGCTTTTACGCATTCTTCGCAACAGGAGGCAATTTCCTTGCCGCACTGGTTTCGCTTCTATGTCTGGCGGTGTCAGTCGTGATCTGGACGCCGTTTGTCATGCTGGCAAACCGGGATAAAAAAGAGCCGCAGTAAGGCTTTGCGCAAAAGGCAGGGGTATCCCTGCCTTTTGATGGTGGAAACAAAAGACAGAGTTGTAAATTATGGAGGTATATAATGATGGAAGGAATGGAAATGACATGCTTTGAGATTATCTCAAACGTAGGAATGGCAAGAGGAAGCTATATTGAAGCGATTGATCTCGCTACAGAAGGCAGGTTTGAAGAGGCGGAGGCGAAGATTGAGGAAGGCAACACCTTCTTCGCCAAGGGACACGACGCTCATACAGATCTTGTACAGAAGGAAGCCGCGGGAGAGAGGACAGAGATTATCCTGATACTTGTACATGCAGAAGACCAGCTCATGAGCGCTGAGAGCTTTAAGATACTTGCTGAGAAGTTTATTGCAGTAAACAAGAAGATTTATAAGTAAGCAGACAGAGAGATCAGGCAGAGCAGAAAGAGGATGTTATGAAAAGGGCAAATTCATGGACGCTGTTTTTTATGGCCATCGGATTTTTGATCATTATGACAGCGCCGCAGACACCGACACCGGGCCTTATGATTTTTGGTGGAATTCTCATTGTTGTAATGTCCGGGGCGGCAATACTGCGGTCAAAAAAGAGAAAAGATGATCACAAAGAAGATTAAAGGAGGCAGAGGACGCAGGTATGATCACAGTCAAAGAAACGTTAAATGTCAGCGCGGAAGCGTTTTTTTACCAGCTTTTGAAATCAGCGGCGTTTGATATCCGTATGGCAACAGGGAAAGAAGTGAGGGAAAAACAGCTGCACAAAGGATACACTTATACGAAAAAACTGAAGTCAAAAATGGGACGTACAGGAGAGGTCAGGGTAAAGATTACAGAACTAAAAGCCCCGGTGATTTACACGGCAGAGTTTACAAGTGCGTCTGGAAAGAATATAATATCATATGTTATAGAACCATTGGAGGCTGAAAAGATTACTGTCACATACACGGAGGATTATCAGGGAGAAACTTCATCCCAGAATCTGAATTACAGGATCATCAGTGTGTTTTATAAAAGAAGTGCCAGAAAAAAGACTGCCCGTAAGCTTCACAGCATCGAAGAATATATAAGAAAAGGATAACAGACATTTCACAGTATGAGCGTGGAAGGAGGAATCATGATGAAACTTGGAATCTCCGTTTATCCCGGACATTCTGACTGGAAGAGGGACGCAGAGTATATTGAGATGGCTGCGTCTTACGGGTGCAGCCATGTTTTTACATGTCTTTTAAGTGTACAGGGCGGCAGGGACGATATTATAAAGAGCTTCGGAAACAGGATTAATCTAGCACACCGCTGCGGGATGGAGGTCGTGTTAGATACCGCGCCGTCTGTGTTCGGCGCTCTTGGGGCATCGTACGATGATCTGAGCTTTTTTAAAGAACTTGGCGCTGACGGCATACGTCTTGATGAGTGTTTTGACTCCCATAAGGAAGCGATGATGACCTACAATCCACAGGGACTGAATATTGAGATCAACGCGGGATTCGGTGACAGATATGCACAGAATATCATGAGCCACCATCCGAAGAAGGGCAGACTCTCGGCGTGTTTTAACTTTTATCCTCAGCGGTATACAGGAATCGGATATGCGCATTTCGAAAAATGCTGCCATGATATGAGGGCGGCGGGGCTTCCCGTGGCGGTGTTCATCAATTCGCAGCAGCCGGACACATTCGGCCCGTGGCCGGTGAATGACGGGATGTGCACTCTTGAGATGCACAGGGATCTTCCCGCGGATGTGGCTGCCCGCCATATCTGGGCCTCGGGGCTGGCTGACACAGTTATATTTGCCAACTGCTATGCCTCAGAAGAGGAGTTCAGGTGTGTGACGGCCGCTGATCCGGCGGTGCTCTCCTTCCGGGTTGAGGAGGAAGTGCCTTTAAGCGGGACAGAGCGGAAGATTCTGTATGAGGCGGCGCATTTTGTGCGCGGGGATATGAGCGAGTATATGGCGCGGAGTACACAGCCGAGGATAGAGTATGCGTCCGGGAGCATATCGCCCCGGAATACAAGGGACATGGAGCCCGGAGATGTCGTGATACTAAACGATGAATACACGCGTTATAAAGGAGAGCTTCATGTAGTGCTTAAAAAGATGCCCAACGACGGGCGGAAAAATGTGGTCGGGCACATCCCGGAAAATGAGAGGATGCTTCTTACATATTTACAGCCGTGGCGGACATTTGGTTTTATAAAAGACTGAAATCTTTGAAGGAGGTGGGGAGAGCTGGCGACTCCGATTTACCAAGAGATAAAACAACAGTTAATGAAAGAGATAGAAAATAAGCCGATTAATTCACCCATCCCGTCCGAGCGGGAATTGTCCGTTATGTTTCACGCAAGCAGGATGACTGTCAGAAACGCAGTCAATTCTCTTGTGTCAGAGGGCTTCCTTTACCGTAATAAGAATAGAGGAACTTTTGTCGCAGACAGAAGCCTTCTTAAGAAAAATACTGCGAGGGAAACATTTGAAAACAGGGAGAGTAAAAAGTATAAGCTGATTTATTTTAATATCAAAGCGATCCCTGAGATTGCTCCCGAGCTGAACATGCTGCCTCATGAAAGGATACTTAGAGTGGTCAGAATCCTGCTCAATGAAGGGCGTCCTGTTGCGGCGGAGGAGATCTACTTTCCTTTTGAAAATGCGCAGTCAGTCGCCATGGAAGAACTGGATGATATGCTCAATATGGAGAAATATACGCGCGAGGGTACAACCACGCAGAAATTTATCCCCATGCTGGTCCCGGAGAAATATTCCAATCAGCTTAATCTAAAGATTGGAACCCCGATCATTATGGTTGATACAGTCATACGCGATATGGAAGGCACCCCGCTGGTACTTATCAAGGCATATCAGAATCCGCAGGAAAACGAAATAGAGATCATCTCATAGAATCTGTGCCAGAGAGGAAAGGCGCAGAGGGAAAAAGGGGGATAAAGAGAATGGACAAAATACTCGTCTGCATTGATCTGGGAGGAACATCAGTGAAAGCAGGCATTTGTAGTTTTGATGGAAAGCTGTCAGAGCAGTGCAGCTTCCCTGTACCAGACGAATTCGAAGCCCTTGCCGGGGAAATCGTCCGTTTTACAGACAGGATGCGGGAAAAGTATGATGTGGCGGGGCTTGCGGTCAGCGCTCCGGGAGCGGTCGATGTGGACAAAGGGATCATAGGCGGTGGTTCCGCTATCCCCTATATCCACGGACCGTCATGGACAGAGGTGTTCTCAGGGTTGCTGAATATGCCTGTGAGCATTGAAAATGACGCGAACTGTGCCGCGCTTGCTGAGATCGTCTTTGGAAATGGAAGGGGATACAGAGATATGGCGTTTGTCGTCTGCGGAACCGGGATCGGCGGGGCACTTGTGTCAGATGGAAAGGTCCGGCATGGAGCCCACCTGTACAGCGGAGAGTTCGGCTGTATGGTCATGCGCGATGAAGAAGGAAGCTTAAGTACGTTTTCTGCACAGGCTTCTACCATGTCTTTTGTGAGAAAGGTAAGGAGTCAGTATCCCGATGAAGAATGGGACGGCAGGAAAGTATTTGACCGGGCAAAGGAAGGCGATACGGTCTGCATACAGGCAATAGACCGTTTTTATTCAAATCTGGCGGAAGGGATATACAATGTGCAGCATGTGTATGACCCGGAGATCATCCTTCTCGGGGGCGGGATCAGCAGCCGTGAGGATTTTATCCCGCAGCTTAAGGAAAAGCTGGAAGCGACGGCAGCTTCTGTGGATGAAAAATTCGCCACACATACGATCAGGCCGCTGATCGATGTATGCGCCTTCCGGGACGGGGCGAACTTAATCGGCGCCGCGGCAGACTGGCTGCAGCGATACGGCGGCAATGGCTGAAAAAGCGATTAAGCATTATTACTTATTTATATTTATAAGGAAATTGAACAACTGGCAGGTATTGACTTATCATGGGGATTTCCTTTATCCTGTATAGTAGTTCAGTGTGCTGTTGACGCATACTGGACTATTACTTGTTTTGTTATTAATATGCGGACATAGAACAGAAGGAGGCAGACACACAACATGGGTGGATTTTTTGGCGTTGCATCAAAGAAGGACTGTATACTGGAGCTTTTTTACGGAGTAGACTATCACTCTCATCTCGGCACGAGGAGAGGCGGTATGGCTGCATATGGTGATGGAGAGTTCTGCCGCGCGATTCACAATATAGAGAATTCGCCCTTTCGGACAAAGTTCGAGAGGGATGTAGAGGAAATGAAAGGGAATCTGGGTATCGGCTGTATCTCAGACTATGAGCCGCAGCCGCTTCTGATCCAGTCCCATCACGGAAGCTTTGCCATCGTGACGGTGGGGAAGATCAACAACGAGGAAGAACTGCTGAGAAGGACATTCAATGAAGGACATTCTCATTTTCAGGAAATGAGCGGCGGCAAGATCAACGCGACAGAGCTTGTGGCATCGCTGATCTGTAAGAAGGCAAGCCTTGTGGAAGGCATCAAATATGCGCAGGAGATCATAGACGGTTCGCTTACGCTTGTTATCATGACAAAAGACGGACTTTACGCGGCGCGTGACCGTTATGGCAGGACTCCGGTTGTCGTCGGTAAGAAGGAGGACGCATACTGTGTTTCTTTCGAGAACTTTGCTTATATTAATCTCGGGTATACGGATTATAAGGAATTAGGGCCGGGAGAGGTTGCGTTTATCACACCGGAGGGAGTGGAGACTCTTGTGGAACCGGGCAAAGAGATGAAGATTTGTTCGTTCCTCTGGGTGTATTACGGGTATCCGACCTCTTCTTATGAGGGAGTCAACGTAGAAGAGATGCGCTATAAGTGCGGAAGTATGCTGGCCAGACGCGACGGAGGCAGCGTACACCCGGACATCGTGGCGGGAGTGCCGGATTCCGGTGTGGCCCACGCCATCGGTTATGCCAATGAGTCAGGCATCCCGTATGCAAGACCGTTTATCAAGTACACGCCCACATGGCCGCGTTCTTTCATGCCGACGAACCAGAGCCAGAGGGATCTGATCGCGCGCATGAAGCTGATCCCTGTGCAGGCGCTGATCGAGAACAAGAAGCTGCTTCTGATCGATGATTCCATCGTCAGGGGAACCCAGCTTCGTGAGACAACAGAATTTCTTTATAAAAGCGGTGCGAAGGAAGTCCATGTCCGCCCGGCATGCCCGCCCCTTGTGTACGGATGTAAGTTCCTGAATTTCTCGCGGTCAAAGTCAGATCTTGACTTGATCACGAGAAGGATCATTCAGGAAAGAGAAGGGGAGAACTGCCCGGAGGAAGTGTTGGAAGAGTACGCCAATCCGGATTCCTGCAAGTACGCGGAGATGGTGGAGGAGATCCGCAGGATACAGAATTTCACCACGCTTCGGTTCCACAGGCTGGACGATCTCATTGCGTCCATCGGGTTGGAGCCGTGCAAGGTGTGTACGTACTGCTTTAACGGCCGGGAATAGGGGCGGTGTACGATACCGCCACGCAGAGCAATCATATGCAGAGAAATCATATATGGAAAGGAGTGCGCCGGCATACAGATGTGCAATAGAAGTATGCCGGTGTTTTATGATATGTTTTGGAAAAAAGAACGTAATGATCTGGGCATTGAGTGGGGGAAATTTTACCGCACGGTGATCGCGCTTGTGGTGCCTATGGCGCTGCAGAACCTGATCAATGTGGGCGTGACCGCAGCGGATGTCATCATGCTGGGCGCAGTGGGCGAGAAAGCGTTGTCCGGCGCTTCACTGGCGGGACAGGTGCAGTACATTATGACTCTGTTCTTATTCGGACTGACATCAGGAGCCACGGTGCTGACTGCCCAGTACTGGGGAAAAGGAGATAAGAAGGCCATCGAGAAGATTCTTGGCATGGCGGTGAAAGCGGCGGTCTGTGTGACCGCGCTGTTCACAGTCGCGGCGTTTGCGATACCGGAATATCTGATGCGGATATTTACAAGTGACCCGGAAGTGATTGCGGAAGGCATCAGTTACCTCCGCATCGTAGGCTTTACATATATTATGATCGGCGTCACTCAGGCGTATCTGTATATTATGCGTAGTGTGGAGAGGGTTGTGGTGGCCACAGTGGTTTATCTGCTCTCTCTGATCTGCAACATCATCCTGAACGCAGTCTTTATCTTCGGCCTGTTCGGACTTCCGGCGATGGGAGTGCGCGGCGCGGCGCTCGGCACGTTGTGCGCCCGTATATTAGAAGTCATACTAGTGGCGGGTTACGCAAGGCTTTTTAATAAGGAAATCAAGCTGCGGATGCGGTATGTCATTCATACGGACCGTGTCCTGTTCCGCGACTTCATGCAGTATGCCCTTCCTGTTGTTATCAATGAGATCATGTGGGGACTGGGTACTGCGGCGAATACAGCCATACTCGGGCATATGGGAAGCGCGGCGGTGGCCGCGAACTCCGTGGCACAGGTGGCAAGGCAGCTTGCGACGGTAGTCGCGTTCGGTCTGTCCAGCGCCGCGGCAATACAGCTTGGCAAGACTATCGGGGAGAAGAAGATCGAACATGCCCGGGCATACGCGAAGCAGTTTATTATCCTCAGCGTCGTCATGGGAGCCGCCGGAGGCGCGCTCATACTGGCCATCTCCCCTGTGGCGGCGGCAGCGCTGTCACTGACTGAAACGGCGAAGGATTACCTGCGCATCATGTTCATAGTCATGTCCTATTTTGTGATCGGTCAGGCATTCAATTCCACAATGGTAGTGGGAATCTTCCGCTCCGGCGGGGATACCCGCTTCGGACTGATCTTAGATGTGACGACCATGTGGTGCTGCTCGATTTTGTTCGGATTTCTGGCGGCGTTCGTGTTCAAACTGAGCGTTCCCGTCGTTTACATGATCCTGATGAGCGATGAGATCATCAAGATTCCGATTACATATAAAAGGTACCGGAGCTATAAGTGGCTGAAAGATGTGACGAGAGAGACCGCGTAGAGGAATTTTTGGCTATTTCATTCACTAACACTCCCTTGGTTAAACGGGCGAAAACAGGGAATGACTTTCAAAATAAGTCCTGTTTTCTCCGCCGCTCAAGGCAAACGTCAGTAAATAACAGCCTGAAAGCAGCATGGGCGCGGCGGGAAAGATATTCAAGAAATGGACATCTTCAAGCCGCGCCCATGTTGCTGACTGCTCCTTTAAACAATAGTAATTTTTTCTTTTTCAAAGAACGCCTTTATATACTTTTATTTTGTAGCCTTTCCCATGATATTCTTTTACAAGCAGACATATAAAAGCCATAATCAACCCCTGCTCTGTTGGGGTACAAGCCATGTTGTCGACTTCTAAATTTTTGTTTGCGTTAAAATACCATTCGCCGCTGTCGAGAATGAGTGCAAGTGCGTGGATAGAATAGATGTCGCTTATAGGTAATCTGTGGGTACGTCTTTTGTTATAGCAGATAATGGTTCGGTTTGTGATAATAACGCCGCTTTTGCCTGTGGGGATAATACCGCTGTCCTTAAAAAATAGTATCTGCTCGTCTGCGGGCAGGGAATTACCCAGTTGCATTTTCGCTTTATTCAGCAAATCGGTATTGATACCCTCCATGGCCCAATCCGTATGCTGTCTGGCTAAATTCTGTAATCCTTCTAAACAGGTTTGAACGGTATCGCCCGCGTTAATCCATGCGCACATTTCTTCAAATGATTTTTGACCATTCTTCCCGGCCCGCCATTGTTGGCAGATACTGTGAAAGTTATCCGGCAAAGGGCGGGACGGCCGCCCGAAGCGTACACCTCGCGCCTTTGCTGCCGCTATGCCCTCTGTCTGCCGCTGTCTGATATTGGTGCGTTCGTTCTCTGCAACAAAGGATAATACTTGAAGCACAATATCACTTAAAAAAGTTCCCATAAGGTCTTTTCCCCGGCGCGTATCAAGCAGGGGCATATCCAAAACCACTATATCAACGCCCTTGTCCTTTGTGATAATACGCCATTGCTGCAAGACTTCCTCATAGCTGCGCCCCAGACGGTCTATGCTCTTGATATAGAGCAGGTCGTCTTTTTTCATTTTCTGCAGCAGCTTCTTGTATTGCGGACGCTCAAAATCTTTGCCGGATAACTTGTCCATAAAGATGTTCTTGACTGAAACGCCCGCCCCGCGTAAGGCGATAAGCTGCCTGTCCTCGTTCTGCTCCCTTGTGCTGACGCGCACATAACCGTAAATGCTTCCTGTCAAATTATTTCCTCCTGTTCATATAGTACATAGACATCAATCGTCCCTGCCTGATAATTTTACTGTTTCTTTGTGTCATGTCCTGCCTTTTCCGGCTGAAATGCTATGCTTCTATTTGCCGAAGATTTCCGTCTGTCAAATCAAAAAAGATATGTTGACGAAACGGTTAAAATTCGGTATTATATTTATATAAACACCGTATTTTAACCGTTTTGCAGAGCGGACGGAGACAGCAGGGGGCGGAACTTGCCGGAGCAGTTATTTTGGAAGGAGAATCAGCCATGAATCTGAACCGATTAAAGTATTATAAGCAGCAGAGGGGGTATACATTTGCCCGGCTGTCAGAGCTGTCGGGAATCCCGCAAGGAACGATCCAGAAGATATTCAGCGGGGAGACCAAAACCCCAAGATATGAGACGATCCGGGCGCTGGAGCGTGTACTGTATCCGCAGGAGCGCGGGGCGGAAGAAGAGGCGCTCCATGAGCCGGGGAGCGGCAGATATGCGGATGCGGTGAAAGAGACGGCGCCTGTGTACAGCGTACCCCGGGGCGGGTACACGCTGGAGGACTATTACGCTCTCCCGGACGAGCGCAGGGTGGAACTGCTGGACGGGGTCATATACGATATGGCGGCGCCGAGTGTGATCCATCAGTATCTTGTTACAAGACTTACGACATCACTGTTTCTGCACGTGGAAAAAAAGGGCGGGAACTGCCTTGTACTGGCGTCTCCGGTCGACGTCCAGATTGACTGTGACGACAGGACCATGCTTGAGCCAGATGTGATCGTTGTCTGTGATCCGTCCAAAAATACGAACCGATGTATCATGGGCGCGCCCGATCTGGTGATTGAGATATTGTCTCCTTCTTCGGTGAAGATGGATACAAAGCTAAAAATGGCAAAGTATGCGACTGCGGGGGTGCGGGAATACTGGGTGATAGACCCGGACAAAGAGAGAGTCTATGTCTATTGGACAGATGAGCGTGATGTGCCTGCCGTGTACGGCCCGCAGGATGATGTCCCCGTGGGCATCTTCGGAGAGGAACTGAAAGTCTCCATGAAAGAGATATTTGACAGAGTGCGGCAGTTGAAATCCGGCAACTGATTCAGCCATTTAATTCGGGAACATTTCTTTGTGAAAGCGTCCGGAAGCGGAGAGAAATTAAAAATGCAGTCAGTGATCAGGGAGCGGTCTCGCTGTTCCGTTCCAGAATCCGGGAATATCTAACAGGCTGAGGCGCTGTCTAAAGGCAAAGCCGTGCGAGGAGCAACTCACTTCGTTCAGACAATCTCCTCACACGGCTTATCAACAGCTCCTCATCCCGATAAGATATTCCGTCAGATTCCTCCAAAGTCACAGCTCAATCCTCTCCCGCCGCTGACTGTTTCTTCAAATTCATCGACCGCTTCCTGCGCATTGCAAGGCGAAAATGTCCCGAATCAAATGGGCACACGCACAGAACGGCGCGGCTTGCGGATACCCCTCTGTGGATAGCTTTCCCGCCGCGCCATGAAGATTTCCGGCTGTTTATTTCCGCGAGCAACGAGCCAAGCGGACATGCTTGCATGTCCATTTGGCGACTGCCGCGAGGGTTAAATACCCTGATGTGTGCATCGGGGTATTTGACTCAGGGACTTCATGTCTGGAAAGTTTTGGAAAACAAAATGTTTGAAGAACCTTTCGGAGCGGATGAAGATGCTGTCCGGGTGACTTCGGAAGGGGATTAGAAAAACTTAAGGTTGCGGGTATGTCCCTTAGGACCGCCGATGGAATTGTCTGACCGAAGGAAGTTGTCCATCGGCAGTCCTGCTTTTTGGACATACCCGGAACCTGTAGCTTTTCTTATTCCCTGTAGCGGAATCCCGGCGGCTCTTCATCCGCTCTGAATACGTTTTGTGCTCTTTTTGTTTTCAAATTTTAGAAGATGAAGTTACTGTATTAAATGGCTGAATAGATGAAATCAGGGGAAAAAGGTACTTCCTGCATGGAAAATGTGGTATAATGTTGACAGACATTATACCTGCGCCGGTTTGCGGCCGCCCAATGGGCGGCAATCCATTGCAAACCGTGTGCATCCTGCGGAGCATAGTATGTCCGAAGGACATGGTATAATAATCGCACGGTGTGCGATTCATGCCCCAGACGCGGCATATCCCTGCTACGTAAAATATAAGAGAGAAGGTATTTATTATGTCAGAAGAACAGAACACAAATGGATGCACAGAGGAATCCTGTGCAGGCTGCGCCCACGCAGATTCGTGTGCGAGCAAAAAGACGGATTTCCGTGAACCCGCGAACCAGTATTCCGCTATCAAAAGAGTGATTGGCGTGGTGAGCGGCAAGGGAGGGGTCGGTAAGTCTCTCGTGACTGCGTCCCTTGCGAGGATGATGAGAGAGAAGGGATATACAGTGGGTATCCTTGACGCGGATATCACCGGGCCGTCCATCCCGAAGATGTACGGCATCCACGAGAAGGCAAGAGGCACGGAGGACAGCATCATGCCCTGTATCGCCAAGGACGGGACAAGGATCATGTCTGTGAATCTGCTGTTGGAGGATGAGGCTGCCCCGGTGATCTGGAGGGGTCCGATCATCGCGGGCGTGGTAAAGCAGTTCTGGACGGACGTTATGTGGGGAGACATCGACTATCTGTTTGTGGATATGCCGCCGGGAACAGGAGATGTGCCTCTGACAGTATTCCAGTCACTTCCCGTAGACGGGGTGGTGATCGTGACTTCGCCTCAGGATCTGGTTCAGATGATCGTAAAGAAAGCGGCGAATATGGCCGAGCAGATGAAGATTCCGGTTCTGGGCATTGTGGAGAATTACAGCTATGTAAAATGTCCGGACTGCGGAAAGGAGATCAAGGTGTTCGGAGAAAGCCATATCGATGATGTGGCAAAAGATATGGGTGTGCCTGTACTTGGTAAAATGCCCATCGATGCAAAGCTGGCCCGGACGGTAGAAGAAGAGAAGTTCTACGAAGCACAGAATCCGTATCTGAAGGATGTAGAATTGTAAAACATGCCTGAGCAGGACAGGAGGAGAGTACAGTGATCGGAGAGAAGATCAAAATATGGAGAGACGGGGAGTATGATTACCCGGGCGCATATGGTTTCGTTCCTTTTATGGTGAGTTATGTGCATGAAGATGAAGGGATCCGGCCGGGGATGCTCATCGTGCCGGGCGGCGCGTACCGGTATGCCTCCCCGTCGGAAGCACATCTTCCGGCGATGGAGTTCTACCATGCGGGATACAATGTATTCGTACTGGCATACACGGTCAACTATCTGGAGGAGCCGCTTAAAATGCAGCCGCTCGCTGATATCGCTAGGGCGGTGCGCATCATCCGCAGACACAGCGGCCGCTGCCATATTGACCCAGACAAAGTCGTGGTGTGCGGCTTTTCTGCGGGAGGCCATCTCTGCGCCTCGCTGTGTGTCCATCATAAGGATATCAGGGATATGGATGCGGTTTACAATGAGATAACGGCACGTCCAGACGCGGCGCTGCTCTGCTATCCGGTGATCACATCCGGGGAGTATGCAAACAGAGAATCTTTCCGGGCGCTGTTAGGAGAAGAGCCGGACGCGGAGGAGCTGGAATATATGTCTCTTGAAAAACATGTGACAGAAGATACGCCTCCCTGTTTCCTCTGGCAAACTGCGACGGATGTCTCTGTCCCTGTGGAGAACAGCTATCTGTTCGCGCGCGCATGCAGTGAAGCGAAAGTTCCATTTGCGCATCATGTGTTTTCGGAGGGGGTACACGGGATGTCTGTGGCTACAGAGGAATGGCTTGCGCGTGATTACGGACAGCCGTATACTATGGAACAGATACGCTTTCTGGCGGAGGCGGTGCGCGGGGGAAAGACATCTCTTCCGGCAGAAGCAGCGGAGAAGATATTAAAAGAGCATGAGCTGGATGGAACGAAGAAACAGAAGTGGAGTCCTAAAGAAAAGGAAGAGATCAGGGCATCCATGTATGAAGTCACTCAGTGGCGTGAACTGGCAAAACGCTGGCTTGCACGGACGCTTGAGCCTGACGCGCCATCGAAATTTTACGGAGGAGAAAAGGAATGAGGATACTGTTTATCCGGCATGGAGATCCGGATTATACGAATGACACGCTCACAGAGAAAGGGCGCAGGGAAGCAGAGGCGCTTTCCATGAGGGCGGAGGCCCTTAATATGGGAAGCTGCTTTGTGTCGCCGCTTGGCAGGGCGAGGGATACAGCGGAATACAGTTTGAAAAAACTGGGACGCACGGCAGAGACATTCGACTGGCTGAAAGAGTTTCCGGCGCGGATCGATCTGAACAAAGCAGTGCATCTTCAGGAGGCATACCCCACCGCGGAGAAAGAGAACGGCGTCTATGTGCCGCGTATCGTGTGGGATGTGGCGCCTGCCTACTGGATGAGCCATGAGGACTGTATGGACAGCGCAAAATGGAGAGACTGTGATATCTGCCGGAATTCTGACGCAGCGGAGGTTTATGACCGTGTGGTGAAAGCCTTTGACGAATTTCTTGCGCAGAGAGGATACAGACGTGAGGGAATCGGCTACCGCGTGGAGAAGGAGAGCACGGAGACAGTGACGTTTTTCTGCCATTTCGGTATTACCTGCGCTCTTTTGGCGCACCTGTGGGGGCAGTCCCCCTTTGCCATGTGGCAGAATCTGGCGCTGGCGCCAACCTCAGTGACAGAGCTTGTGACAGAGGAGCGGCAGCAGGGATATGCGTGTTTTAGAGGACTTAAGATCGGGGACGTGTCTCATCTGACGATGATCGGAGAGCCGCCTTCATTTGCGGCAAGATTCTGCGAAGTGTACAGTGACATGAGTCAGCGCCACTAAACGGCAAAGTGCACAGTGCTATGAGCCGGAGGCATTGACTCTGAAAAGCGTACAGTGCTATGAGCGGGAGGCATTGACTTTGAAAAGCGTACAGTGCTATGAGCGGGAGACAGTAAGGCTGCATAGAATAATAGAAAGACATGAGGAGTTCTTTCTGTTATGGCATTTGAGACATTTCAAAGTGTGGAGGGAATCATAAGCGGGATCAACAGAGGTGATTCGTGCTGTACCATGATGGTGTCCCTGATCAGTAATTCTAATATCGTAAATGTGATTGTTACAGGCGAGACGACAGTGGTTGACAATGTGCGTCTTCGCCCGGGTATGAGGATTGCCGCGTTTTACGATGCGAACCTGCCCACCCCGGCGATATTTCCACCTCAGTACCGGGCGGAGCTGGTGACGACCCTGCGGCGCAACCAGCAGGTGAAGCTCGATTACTTTGATGATAACCTGACCTCATCGGATAATTCACTGAGGCTGAACATCGGACCTACAACAAATATTGTGACGCTGAACGGGCAGCAGTATACATGCAGTCCGGAAAATTCGGAACTGCTGGTTTATTATACAACGGCTACCCTCAGCATTCCTGCACAGACAACGCCCCAGCGGGTTATCGTACTATGTGAATATTAGTCTGTTATCGAATAGGAAGGCTGAACTGAAAACAGAGGTAGAATACATACCGCGCGTACTGTATTCTCCCTCTGCCATGTCAGATTTATTCCAGCATCTGTGACAGCCGGATGTAAAATGTACTCAGGGCCTCGCAATGCTGTTTGGAGACCGGACAGATAACGGAGATCAGCCTGTCGGTGACAGATATATCTTCCTGATAATACGTGATATAGTCATACATATATTTCAAAAATTCTTTGTTTGTGGGTTTCTTATCCCGATTAGATTTGTTGAAGATGATTTCCAACAGTTGGGTATTATGTGAGTCCCAGACGCAGTTTACAATGGTTCTGATATTTTTCTCCACACAGCTCCAGTTTGTGTTGTAATGTTTGGCAATATTCAGATATAAAGATTTGGTAATAAGCTCCAGACGTTCAGGATCTTCGATAATGAGAAGAAGACCATAAACGACATAGCCGTGTCCCGTGTATGAACGGTTTACTCCAAAAGAATCCAGAATATTGACTATCATTTTTTCATAATTCATCGGTATGCCCCTCTCCAATTTGAGCAACCTGTTCTTTAGCACACCTATAATATCGTAAAATGTGGAAAATTGACATACAACAGAAATCATTCGACGATTTTCGACCTTGAAAGTCGAAAAAACAAAAAAATCCCGAAAAAGGACAGGAAAAAGATTTGGAATTTTAGGGTTTTCTTTTTACGTTTATTCTGCTATAATTATAAGCTGTGGATGCCTTTCGATAAGAAACGGCATGTTTATGGAGACGTATCGAAGTGGTCATAACGGGGCGCACTCGAAATGCGTTTGCCCTCCGGGGCACGAGGGTTCGAATCCCTCCGTCTCCGCTTAGAAAGAAAAACAGACAGTCCGCTGCGGACTGTCTGTTTTTTTCGGGTGCGCCTGATGGCGCATGTTTAATCCTCTTCTTCTGTCTGTACAGAGTAAGTCTGTCTCTTTCTCGCCATCTCGTCGCTTTCCAGATACTCGTCGTATGTGGTAATCTTGTCAATAAGCTGCCCGCCCGGCACGATCTCCATGATTCGGTTGGCGGTGGTCTGTACGATCTGGTGGTCTCTTGAGGTGAAGAGCAGTACGCCCGGGAATTTGATCATTCCGTTATTCAGGGCAGTGATGGCCTCCATGTCAAGATGGTTGGTCGGCTCGTCAAGAAGAAGTACGTTTGCCCCGGATATCATCATCTTAGAGAGCAGGCAGCGAACCTTTTCTCCGCCGGAGAGTACCTTTACCTTCTTTACGCCGTCCTCGCCGGAGAAGAGCATACGGCCTAAGAATCCGCGTACATAGGTGACGTCCTTCTCCTCGGAATATTGGGTGAGCCACTCTGTGATGTTGTAGTCGCTGTCGAATTCCCCGCCGAAATCTTTCGGGAAGTATGCCTGAGAGGTGGTGACACCCCATTTATATGTGCCTGCATCCGGCTCCATCTCACCGATCAGGATCTTAAAGAGCACGGTCTTGGCAAGCTCATTTCCTCCGACAAATGCGACCTTGTCATCGTGTCCGAGGGTGAAGCTGATGTTGTCTAATATTTTCTCGCCGTCTATTGTCTTAGAAAGTCCTTCTACTGTGAGCACCTCGTTTCCGATCTCGCGGTTCGGGCGGAAGTCAATGTACGGATACTTTCTGCTGGACGGTTTGATCTCGTCGAGCTGGATCTTCTCAAGAGCGCGTTTTCTGGAGGTTGCCTGCTTGGACTTGGAGGCGTTGGCGCTGAACCTTGAGATGAACTCCTGAAGCTCTTTGATCTTCTCTTCTTTCTTTTTATTCGCCTCCTTCATCTGACGGATAAGGAGCTGGCTGGACTCATACCAGAAGTCATAGTTTCCGGCATAGAGCTGGATCTTGCCGTAGTCGATGTCCGCGATCTGCGTACACACTTTATTTAAGAAGTAACGGTCATGGGATACTACGATGACCGTGTTGTCAAAGTTGATGAGGAACTCCTCAAGCCACGCGATGGCGTCTAAGTCAAGGTGGTTGGTCGGCTCGTCAAGGAGCAGGATGTCCGGGTTGCCGAACAGCGCCTGTGCGAGTAGCACCTTCACTTTCTCGGGACCTGTCAGGTCTTTCATATATTTATAGTGAAGCTCTGTCTCAATGCCGAGACCGTTTAAGAGAGAGGCAGCGTCAGATTCCGCTTCCCATCCGTTCATGGTGGCGAACTCTGCCTCCAGCTCGCTCGCTTTGATGCCGTCCTCATCGGTAAAATCCTCTTTGGCATAGATCACTTCCTTTTCCTTCATGATCTCATAGAGTCTCGCGTTTCCCATGATGACGGTATCCAGTACCGGGTATTCGTCGTATTTAAAGTGATCCTGCTGGAGGAAAGACAGACGCTCGCCCGGTGTGATGGCAATGTCGCCCTTCGTCGGCTCGAGCTGCCCGGAGAGGATCTTTAAAAATGTAGATTTCCCTGCCCCGTTTGCGCCGATCAGACCATAGCAGTTGCCCCCTGTGAACTTGATGTTGACATCTTCAAAGAGCGCTTTTTTCCCTACACGCAGTGTTACATTGTTTGCACTGATCATTGTTATATCTCCTTAATATAATGAAAAAACTTATGAACCAACGCCTATATTAACAGGGATAGCAGAAAAAGGCAAGGTGAAGAAAGCAATTCAGCCGTTTAATTCGGGAACTTTTCTTTATTAAGAATGTACGGAAGCGGAGGAGATTTTGAAATACGGTCAGCGGCGGGGAGGCGCGTTTCTGTTCCGGGCCGGAATCCGGGAGCGGACTAAAGGGTTGCGGGACTGTTTAAGAGCGAAGCGGCACAATGGGGAACTCATTTCATTCAGACAACCCCATTGTGCCGCTTAACAACATCCCCTTATCCCTAAGCCGCTCCAGCGGATTCCTCTAAGTCACAGAAGCCGCGCCTCCCCTCCGCTGACTGCTTCCTTAAATTCCTCGCCCGCTTCCTACTACTTCTCAAAGCGAGAATGTCCCGAATCAAATGGGCGCAAAGACAGAGCGGCGCGGCTTGCGGATAGCCGTCCCGCCGCGCCGTGTTGCCTTCTGGCTGTTTGTTCGGGAGCTTCATATCTGGTGGGTTTAAGGAAACGAAATGCTTGAAAAACCTTTCGGAGCGGGTGAAGGAGCTGTCCGGGTGACTTCGGAAGAAGAGTAGTAAAACTTAAGGCTCCGGGTATGTCCCTTAGGACTGCCGATGGAATTGTCTGAACGAAGTGAGTTGTCCATCGGCAGTCCTTGCTTTTCGGACATAGCCGGAACCTGTTAGTTTTTCTATCTTCTGTAGCGGAATCCCGGATAGCTCCTTCACCGGCTCCGAATACGTTTTTAGCAATTCGGTTTTTGGATCCTGCAAGAAGAAGTTCCCGAATTAAATGGCCGAATAATTACACTTTCAGTTTCCTAAAAGGGAAAAACGTTATATAATAATAGCATCTGTGAGAAAAGAGGTCATTTATATGGATATAAAAAAAGCGACGATTGTTTTAGAGGGGGGCGCTACGAGAGGGGTGTTCACCTCTGGCGCGTTGGACTGCATGATGGAGAAGGATCTGTACCTCTCCCATGTGATCGGCGTGTCCGCGGGCGCCTGCAATGCGGTGGATTATGTGTCAAAGCAGCCGGGGAGGACAAGGGACTGCATGATACCGACGGATAAGAGCGGGAAATATTATTATGGCGTACGGGATTTTGTGCGGGAGAAAAGCCTGATGAACATGGATCTGATCTTCGACAAGTATCCGAATGAGATATATCCGTTTGATTTTGAAACGTATTTTTCATCAGAAATAGAATGTGAGCTTGTCACTACGAACTGCCTGAGCGGGAAAGCGGAATACATGACGGAAAGAAGCGACGGGGACCGCCTTCTAAAGATATGCAGGGCATCCAGCAGCATGCCGCTTCTGACGCCCATCGTGAATATTGATGGAACGCCATATCTTGACGGCGGACTTGCGGATTCAATTCCGATCCGCAGGGCGCGTAAGCTTGGAAATGAAAAGATCATTGTCATTCTGACAAAGAACAGGGGTTACCGCAAAAAGGTCGTGTCGCCCGCCATGCAGAGATTGTATAAGAGGGCGTACAAATCTTATCCGGAGCTGATACGCACCATATTCAGGCGCAGCTTTGAGTATAATAAGACCATGAATTATATAGACCAGCTTGAAAAGAGCGGTGAGATCTTCGTTCTCCGTCCTCAGGTGAAGCCGGTGTCAAGGCTTGAGAGGAATACAGAGACACTTCAGGCGTTCTATGAACATGGGTATCATTATACGGAAAGAAAATTCGATGAAATGATAAAATATTTAGAGAGTTAATGAGGAGGAAGCTTTATGGGAAAATCAGAGATTCTTGACTACACGCAGAACAGGGAGCTGTCATGGCTTCGGTTCAATGAAAGAGTGTTGGAGGAGGCAAGAGATGAAAATGTTCCTCTAATGGAGCGGATGAAGTTCGTTGCCATCTTTACCAGCAATCTGGACGAGTTTTTCATGATCCGCGTGGGAAGTCTTTACGATATGGCGGCTGTGGACGGAAAGAAGATTGACAGCCGCTCCGGCATGACGCCCAGACAGCAGTTGGAGGCGATCTACAGGGCAGTGGCGCCGCTCTATAAGGAGAGGGATAAGACTTACGCAGATATAAAAAAGCAGCTTACGCCCTATGGAGTATGCGGGTTGGGTTTTAAAGAGCTTGAGCAGCAGGAGAAGAAGTATGTGAAGAAGTATTTCAAAGAGCAGATCCTTCCGGTGCTGTCTCCCCAGATTGTGGATGCCAACCACCCGTTTCCGCATCTTCTGAATAAGGAAATCTATGTTGTGGCGCAGCTTAAGCAGGAGGGGAACTCCATGCTCGGTATCGTGCCTGTGCCGCAGTATATACCTGATGTCCTTTACCTCCCGGGGAATGATATCCGCTACATCCGGATGGAGAAGGTGATTTTAGAGTATCTGGAGCTTGTGTTCGAACGCTACGAAGTGTCGGACA
>ERZ1643251.1167-NODE-1167-length-31143-cov-10.258749_pt1 | contig 31143 bp, 35 predicted proteins | sample MGYA00579261_ERZ1643251 | MGnify/ENA primary metagenome ERZ1643251 (study PRJEB29033, sample SAMEA4952267) | chicken gut metagenome | biome: Broiler Chicken; feature: Gastrointestinal Tract; material: Caecum | place: Ireland | collected 2018 | study: Broiler... | reverse complement strand
GTTGAGCAAAAGTCAGCGTGGGAATGGTGTGGTATCTTTATCTAAGTGAAACCCCCGTTTCCCATTTCGAAACAGCTCTGTCAGTAATGTTTAATTTTTCTGCTAATTGTGCTTGTGTCAATCCTTTTTCTTTTCTACAATTAGCAATAAACTTTCCTGTATCAACTTGATTCATTACAATATGCCTCCTTTCACGCTAAATCTTACAATCTTTTTCCGTTCCTGTACACGAACTGTAAGTAGAATTATCAAACTCAACCAATGGTTGGGAGAGGTGTTGTGTTTGATAAATTCATGGATTTTGTATTTTTTCATAAACTACACATCAATCTCTTTTTGTTTTTTCCTCTACTTGATATAACAATCGCCATAACTATAATAACTATTTTACTAACATATGACACATACTGATTTCCGTCTATTGCTAATTGCGAGAAAACATTAATCAATGCATGTGTCATCGCACATATCCACAAACTATTTGTCTTGATAAATAAAGCCGACAAAACAAAACAATTTGTCAACAATCCAAGTAAAAATTCAAATATCTGTACTTGTGTCACTGTTCCTTCAATGTAGAAATAAGAAAAATGCCATACTCCCCAAGCGATAAAAGTAATTATCGTCGAAGCAATATACTTATAGCGTTCCTGTAAAACCGGTTGAAAAACATATCTCCATCCTATTTCTTCAATCCCACCAAATATTATTGCTTTTAAAAAAAGAATCATAGGAATATACCACGCTTTTAACACTATTTTTCCGCCAAACGCAACACAGCAAAAATTCAAGACCAAGAATAGAAAAACAAATAAATAACTACTGGGCTTCTGTTTTATAGTGAAAAAATCTTTTAGTATTTTCCATATATTGTACTTTTTATATCTTACTGCAATAATGGTTCCCCATAATGCAGATGAAATACCACCAATTCCAATTGCAGCCATTCCAAGCGGTGTCGTATAGTCCACAACCATCCCCAAGTTACGCAATATCAAAACTATAATACATATCAACCATATTTGCCCTATCGTTCCAAGCAAATAGAATGAAATCGCCTTATTCCAACTCATAAACATCCTCTGAAACTCTTTCGTTCTTTTTATAATAAATTACTACTAGCAAAAACGATATCAGCTGCCCTATTAAAATTCTTACAATCTGCATACTATCCGTTTCATTATTGGATATTACATGCAGAAGATTTGTTACAATAACATTATTGAATAAGTGGTCTCCTATCCCCATCCACAACGAACCTGTTAATTTATATAATATTGACCACTTTATGCTCATAATCCCAGCTAAATAAATATATCCAATCCCCATTACCAATAAATTACCAAAGCTTGAATTACCTTCAAGATAATCTCTCATAGGCATAACCCAATGCCAGACTCCGAATAGTAAGGCAATGAAAATCATTGCAGCATTAAAACTCATTTTATCTTTAAGCAAATGCATGAAAAGACCACGAAAAATTCCTTCTTCCATCCAAACATTAATAATATTAAAAGCAATACAAATCAAAATAAAAATAATACCATTTTGCTTTACTGCTTCGCCATTTAATGAGAAACCACTTGTATACACAGAAATTGTGACATTTCCATTCATACAAAATAGCAGTATGCACTCTACAAGATAGGCAACAAAAAAACAAGATGTCCCAAGTGCCAATCCTTTCAATACATTCTTCGCAACATTGATTTTTGTAAAGCCTATATGGCTCCATGATAATTTTGTGGATATTAAAACAAGCAACAAAACACCTATTCCGAAAATCTTATGTATAAAATTTTCTGCCAAGATTGTTTCGTCTGTCCTTATTAAAAAATATTCAATAATTCTCGCAATACAACAAACAAGGAAAACCAATACACAACTTATTATAGGTTTGCTATGAATTACTTTTTTCATTTTCTACACCACCATAAAATAAAATCTTTTCGAAACTGATTATATCATAACAAAAGTTATTCTGCACTCCAAATTTAAGAATGCGGAGCATTACGCTCCGCACCCACACTACACATATATCAACTCTTTTAATACGATTTCCTCTGCTGAACTTCTCACATTATTCATCAGTCCTACCCACTTCATCTGGTCGGTAGCTTTTAATTCTTCCGTAATCCCTGTTCCGGCTTTCATCTGCTCTACAAGAAGCTCTAATCTCTCATAACATTGTATATCAACCTCATGCAAATACTCATTCAATCGCCCATCCATAAGGGAATGGACATAATCATTCGATAAAGCCCCTTGTTCTCCGTGGCAAACGTATAATATGCTTGGGCAAAAGCGCGGATAGCCTCATCGCCTTTTTTGTCCTGCGTCGCTGCTTTTTGGTTCGCAGCAAACTGTTCAATTGCATATTGGACAATCTCATACTGCAATTCTTTTGTATTTTTAATGTGGTTGTAAAGCGATGGGGCTTTTACACCCAGTCGACGTGCAACCTCATGCAGAGATACTACTGCCTGTCCGGTGTCTTGGATATACGCTATCGCTTGTTCAACAATGACTTCTTTCGTTAACCCTTTTGTTCTCATTGAAATACCTCCATAACTAACACTGTTAGTTATCATGCAACTAATAGTATTAGTTTTTCAATATTGCTCTCCTTTTCAAAACATGTCTATATGCTTTGTTCCAAAAGCAAAAAAGAAGAAGCGAACCCCCAAAATCAGCCGGGCATTCGCTTCTTCTTTTTTTATTTGCATAAAAACTACAAACAAAATAAACGCACATTTGTCGCTTATTCACAAATTTCTAAACCTAGGAAGAATTTCAAAAATTTTTTCTTATTCGTAAATAAACTCTATTTTTTGCTGTTGTACATCCACAACAGCGGGTACGCCGAAAGGAATAATGCATCGAGGCAGCGCATGGCCGACATTGATATTGTAAACAATGGGGAGCCGTGGATTGTTTATCGTTTCTACCAATACTTTTTTGTATTCTTCATAGTAGGTTTCGTCCATCGGTTTGCCCACCAAAATGCCGTTGATGACATCAAAAATCCCTGTGTTTTTCAAAACAGACAAAGCCTTGCCGTATTTCTCGGGCAACATTTTTTCCTCGCTGGATTCCAGCAGCAGAATTTTGCCTTTCCACTGTTCCACTGTGGGAAACAACTGATACTTTTGGCAAAGAATCGGTGCATCGGCATAACGTTCTCCATCAAACATATCGAAAATCGTATCAATGCAGCCGCCGAAAATCGGACCGGAGAAAACCGCCGCACCTTGCAGCAGCTGAAATCCCTGATTCTGATGTAGCTCCGGTGATGTTCCCATTTGCTCCTTGCTGTAATCTGTTCTGCACTCATACCACACATCACTCGGAACAATTTCTTTAATCCGCCCCGTGGCAAGCAGTTCCTCAAAATACTTTTTGCTATACGGCAGCATATCATTGTCCAGCTCACAGACATCCGCCAGAAAAGATTGCCCATAAAAGGTGTTTAATCCTACCTGATGCAGCATGAAGTGGTTCATGGTAGTGTCGGAAAATCCCATAAATATTTTTGGACAAACGACCCGCTTTAACTCGTCGTGCTCCAACAAATACGGCAAAAGGCGGTAAGTGTCATCTCCTCCAATTGCACACAAAATCATATCCACTTCCGGGTCACGAAATGCTTGCAGCAAGTCCTCTGCTCTTTTTTCAGGATGTTCTTGAATGAATTGAAGCCCGCTCAACGCATGGTTCATGAATTTCACTTTTACACCATACGCCTCCAAGCGTCTCACACCGAGTTCCAATTCGTGCTTGACCGTATCTTCTCCCAGCAGTCCACTGGATAAGCTGACGATTGCGACTGTTTTTACCATCTTTCGTGCCCCCCATTTCCTTCTTTGCAAAAACAGGCACACTCGTTATGCGCCTGTTTTTGCCGTTTTCTCTTTATTCTTTTAAAAGGACAGCGCTCCGCCGCCGCGAAGCACCATCCTCTCAGTTTTACTTTTATTCTCTTGTCATTGTTCAGGGCAAAACAATATGACGCGGTAAGCCGCTGACATAAACGGGGCTTAACTCAGCTTGAATCAACGGACGCAGATAGGAAAGCATGGCCGGAGTTACACCGTCGCCTTCCTCGTTGATCCATTCACGCGGCACTTTTTTCTCCTGATTGGCAATCTGGTGAATATCGTGCATTTCTGTGATGCATTGATAAGGATTTTCCGAAATGCGGGAAAGGCCGACCATTTCGCCGGTTCTTCCCTCCTCTGCCGCACAAACTGCCGCGCCGCCCACTTGATACGCTTCGGTAATATCCATACGGCTTACCATGTGGCTGGAACAGCGCTGGAGCGTAGAAAGCTCAATTGCACGCGCTTTAATGCCCAATCGCTGCGACAACAACGAAGCAAGATAACGCGCTGTGCCCGTTAAAATTTTATGTCCAAAGGCATCCTGAGGCCCCAGGGTTTCCTGCAACTCACAAACATACACGCCATCTTTTGTGCGGATGCCCTCGCTGACGGCAATCACGATATTGCCCTTTGTTTCCTGCAAGCTTTTCACCTTGTCCACAAAACGATCAGGGTCAAACGCTACCTCAGGCAAGTACAGCAAATCTGCGCCTTCGCAATCCTCGGACTTTGCCAGTGCCGCCGCCGCTGTAAGCCAACCGGCATTGCGCCCCATAATTTCGACAATTGTAACGCTGCGCATGTCGTAGACCAAGCTATCGCGCACAATCTCTTTGATGGTGGTGCCGATGTATTTTGCCGCCGAACCAAAGCCCGGCGTATGGTCGGTGCCTTCCAAATCGTTATCAATGGTTTTCGGCACACCGATAAAACGGATCGGACTGCCGATTTTTGTGCCGTAATCCGACAATTTGCTGATGGTGTCCATGCTGTCGTTTCCGCCAATGTAGAAAAACCAGCCAATCTCCATCTCGTTTAAAATTTGGAACAGCGATTCATACACTTCGGGTTGTTCGCCTGCGTCCGGCAGCTTATAGCGGCACGAACCCAAAAAGGAGGACGGCGTGCGCTTCAACAGTTCGATATCCAGTTCACCGTTGATCACTTCGCTTAAATCAATTACATCGCGGTTCAACAAGCCCTGTACACCGTGCTTCATGCCGTATACTTTGCCAATACCGCGCCGTGTTGCGGCCTCATACACGCCAGCCAAGCTGGAATTGATTACGGCTGTTGGGCCGCCGCTTTGGCCTACGATTGCATTCATTGCCATAAGTTTCATTCTCTCCTTGTTTTTTCGTTCCTGTTTCTAATAGCACTTATCTGAGAACAACCTGCATTTTCAAAAGGCGCCAATGCCGAGCCGCCGCAAAGCTCTCTGGCGCTTTTTCAGCGGGTGATATACACCCTTATCATCTTTAGTATATTCAATTTGCGTTCAAAATACAAGCACTTTTGTCTGATCTATTGCTTCGTCCATACATAACCGCCTCTTTTGGGGGAAGGATATAGATTGGAGGTGGCTTTATGAGCAGTTTAAAAGATTTTATCAACCACGATATGGAGCATAAACCGAATGAGGTACGCGGCCGCACACAAGTAAAAACAAAACGCGAGCGCAATACCTCAGCTTATGGCGCTCCGCACAGTACGTTTAACGGCCGGGACGGCAGTGCTTCCCTCACCAACAACGCCCGCCGCAGGTTAGAGGCGATGAACGGCATTTCGCTGCGTCCTGAAATGTTTTACACTCAGCAAGAGGCTGCCGCAACACCGGACGGCGTTTGGGAAAGCCGCCGAACCGTTAACCACCATCTGCACAGCAAAGAGGAATTTCCCCACGGTTAAAGGGGTTCTCTATGTGCCTTTGTCACGGTTTTCCGCCCTTTTTTCTCTTAAAATGTCAGGTAAGGCGGCTTTTCCAGATCGTTGGAACAAGCACATCTTTTTAGGTTGAGAAAAAAGGAGAGAATCTTTATGGCATTTGTGAAAGAAAATAACCGCATCACTTATGTGCAAAACGGTGAAATGCTGGCGGAAATCACGTTCCCGGCATTCGGAGAGGACGGAAATGTTGTCAACATTGACCATACTTTCGTCAATGATGTGCTTCGCGGCCAAGGCGTTGCCGGCACATTGATGGAACAAACCGTCGAGCTCTTGCGTCAGGATGGCCGTAAGGCGGTAGCAACCTGCTCTTACGCGAAAAAGTGGTTTGAAAAGCACCCGGAAGCCAAAGACGTTTTGCGCTGAGCGCAGAAACAAAAGATTTCGCACAAAAAAGCAAGGCAGAAGCCAAACCGGCCTGCCTTGCTTTTTTTGTTCAATTTTGGCTGCGCAAAAAGCGCGTTGGGCTTCTTAGATGGAGATTGCAGCTGCAACGTCCAGCAAAGAAGTATCAATGGTTTTGTGCATCGACAAAGCGGTGTTGACATCGTAGTCCACAATGCTCTCGGCACGGGTAGCCACAACACGGTTGAAGATACCTTTGTCGATCAAATCCACTGCATGATAACCCATCAAGCTGGCGGTCACGCGGTCACGCAAGGAGGGAGAACCACCGCGCTGAACGTGGCCCAAAACGGTTGCACGGGAATCAATGCCTGTGCGGGACTGAATCTCATTGGCCAAATCGCCTGCATGGCCTACGCCCTCAGCAATCAAAATGATGAAGTGGCGCTTGCCGGTCTTCTGGGTTTTGGTCATACGGGAAATCACATCGCGCTCCAAATCGTAAGGAACTTCGGGAATCAACGTGCACAAAGCGCCCACAGCAATACCGGTATTCAATGCAATGTAACCGGCATTGCGGCCCATCACTTCCACGACGCTGCAGCGGTCATGGCTTTGGGTGGTGTCGCGCAGTTTGTCAATCATTTCCACAGCAGTGTTCATGGCTGTGTCATAGCCGATGGTGTAATCACTGCAAGCGATGTCGTTGTCGATGGTGCCGGGAATGCCGATGCAGGGGATACCCTGTGCCGACAGTGCGCGTGCACCGCAGAACGAACCGTCGCCGCCGATGACAACCAGGGCGTCAATGCCGTGCTCGCGGCACATCTGAGCGCCTTTCTGCTGACCTTCCAATGTCTTGAACTCCAAGCAGCGCGCCGTATAAAGAATCGTACCGCCGCGATGGATAATCTCCGAAACGCTGCGCAGATTCATATCAATAATATCACCCGTCATCAGGCCGTTGTAACCGTGACGGACACCCTTTACCGCATAGCCGCGGCTGATTGCAGCACGCACCACTGCACGAATAGCAGCATTCATACCGGGAGCGTCGCCGCCCGAAGTAAGTACGCCAATCGTTTTAATTTTGTTTTCCATATTGTTTTGTCCTCCTTGTCGCGTGCATCAATGAAAGCATCAAACATGATTCTATTATAAAGTTTTGTTGCATAAAATTCAAGCCCAATTGCAAAGAATTATTGCACAATTACATTGCCTTTTCCCAGCACTCTTTCCAGCTCACTGTACAAAATTTCGCTTGGAACACACCACATGTTCCGTGGAGCACAGCCTTTTTTGCCTGTATCCTCAAAATAAAAGTAAACCGGCATGTCGCCCTCAAAGATACTTAATAGATTTCGCACATCGTCAAAAATTTCACTTTTCATGGACGGAAGTTTCAGCCATAACTTATTTTTTGGATTTTTGTTGCCCTCATCTTTCCCCTGTGTCTGTAAATACTGGTCGGCATCGAAAATCTGTTCGGCCACTACCTTGCCGCCTTCATTTTCGCGGAATGAAAAGCGGCCTTTGATAATGGCAACGGCATTGTCGCGCACACACTCGCCAAACCGCTGGAGAACGCCGGAAAATACCAGCACCTCCATGCTTCCCGTCAAATCTTCCACAGTCAAAAATGCCATGGTTCCGCCGGAGCGTGTGCTCATTGTTTTCATTTTGACAATGGTACAAAACAGCGTTACCTCTTGATTGTCATACTCATGGGCATCCTCGGCGTTCAGCATGGCAATCGGCGTGGAACGCATTTGTGCCATCGTATCGCGATAACGGTCGAGCGGATGGCCGGAAAGATACAGGCCGCTTACCTCTTTTTCCTGCTGGAGCAGCACCTCTGCGGGATATTCCGTGCAATCGGGAATTTGATAATCTTCAAACGAGGTTTCTTCCTCGGCCTGTGTTTGAGAAAAGGCCGCAAAGAGATCCAGCTGGCCGTCCAAGTTCTTTTTGGCGTCGGCTTCCACACTTTTTAAAATATGCTCCAGCGCTTGCATCATCGCGCGCCGTTTGGCTTCAATGCAGTCAAATGCGCCCGACTTAATCATGCTTTCCAGTGCGCGGCGGTTCATTTCCATGCCGTGTGTCCGCTTGCAGAAATTATACAAATTTTTATACTTTCCGCCCGTTTTTCGCTCCTCGATAACCGCTTCAATCAGCGCGCGGCCCACATTTTTCAGCGCCAGAAGGCCAAAACGAATTTTGTCCCCCTGCACTGTGAAGCCCAGCTCACTCTCGTTAATATCGGGCGCCAACAAGCCAATTCCCATGCGGTGGCATTCGCCTGTGTACTCAATAATCTTGCTGGTATTGTCCAGCACGCTGGTTAAGAGAGCCGCCATAAACTCTTTCGGGTAATGGCACTTTAAGTAAGCCGTTTGATACGCCACCACAGCATACGCCGCAGCGTGTGCCTTGTTGAAGGCATACGACGCAAAGCTGAGCATTTCATCATAGATTTGCTCGGCGGCTTCGCGCGGAATTCCGTTTGCAAGGCACCCCGGACACTCACGACCAGGCTCGGCACTGCCAAAGATAAAGTGCTGGCGTTCCTGCTCCATCACTTCATGCTTTTTCTTGGACATCGCACGGCGCACCAAGTCGGCTTGTCCATAAGAAAAGCCCGCCAAATCGCGGCAGATTTGCATAACCTGCTCTTGATACACGATACAGCCGTTCGTCACATTTAAAATATGCTCAAGCTGCGGTATTTTGTATTTCACCTGATCGGGGTGATGGCGGTTGGCAATATAAGTGGGGATCGACTCCATCGGGCCCGGACGATACAGGGAAATAATAGCGATAATATCCTCCACGCTGCGTCCGCGCAGGTTGACAAACGCCTGTGTCATGCCCGCCGACTCCATTTGGAAAACGCCTTGCGTTTCCCCGCGGTTAAGCATGTCAAATACCGCGCTGTCCTCGTAGGAAATTGCATCCATCGAAAAATCGGGATGCTGCTTCTGGATCATTACTTCGGCGTCACGAATGACCGTTAGGGTTCGCAGGCCGAGAAAATAGGAATAGGTCAAAAGCATCTTCGACATGACAGTCTTTTCCTCGAAACCGTCATTCGGTCAGCGCTTTTTTTCCCCTCCTTCACACCGTGCATGCGGCTTTCACCGCACACGGCGTTCCATCGCAAACCGCTTCACTGCACATGCACACCGGCCAAGGGAGCATAGGTTCTGCTCTCCACGCCTATATGCAGGTGCCGCGTTTACGACTATGCCCCTTCCCTCCGCTTTCTTTCAAAAGCATCATTGGTACTACGGGCTGCTGCCACCCAAATTCACAAGCCATTTCCTGCCTGTTCAAAGCCTGCGCTTAAACGCTTTCTCACTTTGTTTGGGCTTCAATTGTTCCGTTTGTTCTATCCTTTTATTATCACGGGACAGCCTCCGCCTTTTCCCTGTAAAACGTTCTTTTTTCCACTGTCGAAGGAAGCAGAACGCCCGAAGCTTTTTCGGGCGCCGCTCGGGCAATGGACCAACCCTTGCAGCGAAGCTGAATCAATCAGCGGCATTTTGTGCCTTTACAGGTGTTTCCTACGGCGGTTCCCGGTGAGTAGGCATACCGTGTTTCTCAGGACCTCCGGCGCTGTGCGCCGACTTTACCGAGCTTCCTACCCGCCCGTTTTAAGCCGGGGCAGGCAGGTCGGAGATTAAGGGGTGGGGCATCGACATTTGCCCCGCAAGCGGGGTTTCACCGCTCTCATCAAACAAACAGTTAAGCGCACCATCATGCCGCAGAAGGGCACGGGCGGCTCCGCCGGCTTGTTTTTGTTTCCAAAGTGTTTCGCCGGCGAACAATTCGCACATCCATCTTTAAAAGACCCAGTTCTTCAATGGTTGTCATGGGAAATTGTGTAACGGGGTTGCCGTCGTTCGTTGCAAGCGGCACATAATCACTAATTTCCCGGGGAGTAATCACAACGCCCGCCGCGTGGGTGGAGGCATGACGCGGCATTCCCTCAATTTTTTGCGCCGTTTCAATCAATTCGCGTATTTGGGGGTCATTGTCGCAGCGGGCTTTCAGCTCCTTAGACGCCGCCAACGCCTTTTCCAAGGTCATTTTCAGCTCCATTGGAACCATCTTCGCCACTTCATCTACCGTTTGGTACGGAATTCCCAGCACACGTCCCACATCGCGGATAGCACCGCGTGCCGCCATTGTTCCAAACGTGACAATCTGCGCTACATGGTCGGCCCCGTATTTTTCAATAACGTAGTCAATCACTTCTTGGCGGCGCTCATAGCAAAAGTCCACGTCAAAATCGGGCATGGAAACACGTTCCGGGTTCAAAAAGCGTTCAAACAGCAGCTGATATTTCATCGGGTCGATATTGGTAATGCCGATGCAGTAGGCCGCGAGGCTTCCCGCGCCGGAACCACGCCCCGGCCCTACCGGGATGCCTTTGCTTTTCGCATAGCGGATAAAATCCCACACAATCAGATAGTAGTTGATAAAACCCATGCGGTCGATGACATCAATTTCGTAGGCCAGCCGTTTTTCAATTTCGGGGGTGATTGCATCCTTGTAGTGGCGCTCCAGCCCTTCCCGGCACAGCTTTTCAAAATACTGCCGATTGTCCATGCCGTCCGGCACTTCAAAGCTGGGCAGCTTTGTTACGCCAAATTCAAAGTCAAACTGGCACATTTCCGCGATTTTATTGGTATTTTCACAAGCATCCGGCCACGCAGAAAACAGCTCATACATCTCATCCGTGCTTTTGACATAGAACTCCTCCGTTCCAAACTCCAGCACGTCATCGTCATACACACTTTTATTCGTCTGAATGCAAATCAGTACACGCTGCATTTTTGCGTCCTGCTTGGTGAGGTAATGCGCGTCATTGGTTGCCACCAGCGGAATGCCCGTTTCACGGGAAAGGCGCACAATCATGGGCAGCACAAGCTTTTGTTCTTCCAGCCCATGGTCTTGAATTTCGAGATAAAAGCGGTCTTTTCCGAACAAATTTTGGTAATACAGAGCCTTTTCGCGCGCTGCTTCAAAATCGCCATTCGCCAGCGCCCGCGGAATTTCGCCCGCGAGACAAGCCGAAAGCGCAATCAAACCCTCGTGATGCTGTTCAAGCAGCTCCTTATCAATGCGCGGCTTGGAATAGAAGCCCTCTGTAAAACCCGCAGATACCAGCTTGATTAAATTGCGGTAGCCTGTTTCGTTTTCACAGAGCAGTACCAAGTGGTACGAGCCGTCCATACGGTTTACTTTATCAAAGCGGGTGCGCGTAGCGACATAAACTTCACAGCCGATAATCGGGTGAATCCCCGCTTTTTTTGCCGCTTTGTAAAAATCGACGACACCGTACATCACGCCGTGGTCAGTAATGGCAACCGAGGTTTGCCCCAGCTCCTTCACACGCTCCATCAGGCGATTGATGCGGCATGCACCATCCAACAGGCTGTACTCTGTATGCAGATGCAAATGGGTAAATTGTCGTTCAGCCATTTTCGTTCCTTTCTTTTAGATTTTTTGCCGCTTGCTCCAGCTTTTTCATGCGGTGAGAAATGCCGGATTTACTGAGCGGCGGCGTAAATTTTTCAGCCAGCTCCTTGAGAGACAAATCTGGAAATTCCGTTCGCAGCCGTGCGGCCTCTTGCAGCCCTTGCGGCAGACCTTCCAGCGCGTCATGCTCGCGCAGATATTGAATGGCCTCCAGCGTTGCACCACTGGCCTGAACGGTTTTATCAATGTTCGCTGTTTCGCAATTCGTAATGCGGTTGGCCTTGTTGCGAAAATCCTTAAACACTTTCAGGTTCATGATTTCCAGCGCCGCGCCGGACGCGCCCATATACGTCAGCATGTCCTCAATTTGCTCACTGGCCTTAAAATAAAGGATGTGATTGCCTTTTCGCAGCGTATGCTTAGGCGAAAATCCCCGCCCTTTCAGCAATGCGCTGAAATCCTGAATTAAGTGATAGCGGCTGCTGACAAATTCCAAATTGTATTCTTTCTGCGGGTTTGTCATGGTGCCGCAGGCCAAAAAAGCGCCGGCAGTAAAGCTTCCGACGCAGTGTTCACAAACAAAATTTTTACTGTTAATTCTCAAAGACGGCATTTTCTGCGCATGGCCAAACACCTCGAGCATCCGTTCAATTTGCGGCGGTTCTTTCACCGCAAATTCATAGATGCGCGCTTCCTGCGTGCCGCGCACATAAATTTTGCTCGAAATACCCAGCTCTGCAAACAGCTTTTTGGCCAGCTGTGCCACCGCTGTGGTTTCCGTGTGCAAAACAAGGCCGGTTTCGTCAAAGGTTCGGGCGAAACACGCCATACCGTAGGCGGCGGCATGTGCGCAGCAAGGGGCACTGTTGTCCGCTGATAAAATTTCCTTTTTTACCGCTTGAGAAAAACTAATTGAAGTTTTTTCTTCCATTATGTATGCTTTTGGATATCGCGGTGCTGAACCTGCACCCGGTATCCGCACTCCTGAAGATATTGTGCAATTTCTTTGGCAAAGGTGACTGAGCGGTGCTTGCCGCCGGTGCACCCGATTGCCACGGTGAGCTGACTTTTTCCTTCCTTGACATATAAGGGCAGCGAATAGGCAAGCAAATCCTTTAAGCGCTCCAGCAGTCCCTTCGCCACATCAAATTTTAAAACATAATCAGATACCACGGATTCCAACCCGGTTTTCCCCTTTAGTTCCGGTACATAGTAAGGGTTCGGCAGACAGCGGACGTCAAACATCACGTCGGCTTCTCGGGGCATTCCGTACTTAAACCCAAACGACATCACCGTAAGCACCATGGCATCGGAACTTTTTGCTTCAAACAGGCCAATCACACGCTCCTTGAGCTGTGCAGTGGTCAGCAAGGTGGTATCAATGCGATAGCTGGCCGCTTCATACATCGGCGCCAACATACGGCGTTCCTCCTGCAAAGCCTCCTCTAAAGAGCAGCCTTTCAGCATACAAAGCGGATGACGCCGCCGGGTTTCTTTATAACGGCGCTCCAACACCTCTTGATTGGCGTCTAAAAACAAAATACGGCACTCAATTTCCAAGCGCTCCAATTCACGCAGCGCATTCTGCATTTCTTGTGCCGAAGTAACGCCGCGGCTGTCCAGCACAACGGCCAATTTTGCCGCAGGGCGCTTTCCGCCCTGCAATGCAAATTCCATCAGCTTTCCCAAAAGCTCTGCCGGAATATTGTCCATGCAGTAAAAGCCGATATCCTCCAGCGCATTCACCGCCAACGATTTGCCTGCACCGGAAAGCCCTGTGACAATCAAAAGCTTTGTTTTCCCCATTTTTACTTCCCTCTCCCACTGCGCCAAAGTGCCCGAGCGTTTGATTATTTTACTACTCGGATTTCACGTTCTAACGTATAACCCGTTTGTTTTTTGACAATTTCAATCACACGGTCGGTCAAATTTACAACATCTTGACAGGTTGCACCGCCGGTATTGACCACAAAGCCGCAATGCTTTTGGCTGATGGCCGCACCGCCAACGGCAAAGCCGCGCAGGCCGCACTGCTCAATCAATGCGCCCGCAAACGCACCCTGCGGCCTTTTAAAGGTGCTTCCTGCACTGGGCATTTCCAGCGGCTGCTTTTCCTGCCGCTTTTGCGCCAGCGTTTCCATTTGTGCCACAATCGCTTTTTTATTGCCCGGTGCAAGTGCAAACTCCGCTGACAAAATGCACCAAGGATGCGTCTCAAAAATAGAAGTGCGATACCCCAGGGCAAGCTCGGACGCGGGCAGCGTTTTCACTTCGCCATGCTCATCCAAAAAGGAAGCGCATTTTAAAACATCTTTGATTTCTCCGCCGTATGCACCCGCGTTCATGTAAACAGCCCCGCCCACACTGCCGGGAATTCCATAGGCAAATTCCAACCCGGTCAAACCGTGGTCCAGCGCACACAAGCACACACGCTCCATCGACGCGCCTGCGCCTGCATGGAGCACATTTCCTTCGGCGTGTACTTCACCGATGCCCTCCGACACCAAAATGACTGCGCCGTCAAAGCCTTCGTCGGAAAAAAGGACGTTTGAGCCTTTTCCCAGCCAATAAATACGCAAGCCGGCTTCGCGGCAAAGCGCTGCGGCCTGCACCAGCTGTTCTGACGAATTCGGCACACAGAACAGTGCCGCCGGGCCGCCGATTTGAAACGTTGTCCATCGGCTCAGAGGCTCCTGCAAGGATGCTTTGATTCCCTGTTCAGCCATGGCCTGATAAACTTGTTCGCATGGATTCATAAGTATGTTTCTCCGTTATTCTGCTTGATTTTCCCACTGCATACACGATGGCACATGTCACGCCATAGATGCAGCAATGGGTTTGCTTTTCTTCCGCAAAAAATTGAGCAAAACTGTGCGATCCGCATTCACAATCAATTCCTGCGGATATCCAATTTCCTCCACTAAGGGGATTACGCTGTCAACCCGACCCAGTGCAGCCGAAAAATGAGCGTCTGAGTTCAGCGCAATGTAAGCGCCGTATTTTTTGCACGCCATCAGCAAACGCTTCATGTTTTCCTCTCCGCCCGGCCGAACCGCGCTGGAATTGGCATTCAGTTCTACCACTTTTCCCTCTTGAGCAAACGCCTTCACCACCGTGTCGAAATCAAAGGTATAACGCGGCGTTTCACAGTGGCCAATCATATCCACATAAGGATTTTTGGCCACCTGAAGCCACAGGTGCGTCGCCTCCTCAACCGTTAAGGTGGGCGTCAGCGCGGGAGGATGAATCGAGGCAATCACCCAGTCGAGCGCCATATCCCGCAGCTCCTTTTCGCTCACATCCAATCCGCCATCCAGCGTGCAGACATTGGCCTCGATGCCTTTCAGCGTCCAAACACCTTCCAGCTGATGCGGCAGCCGCCGCAAGCTGGTAAAGTGCCACATATGCGGGCTGTCCGGCATTTGAGGGCCATGGTCGGTCACAGCAAATGCATAAAGCCCTATCCGGGCCGCTTCATGCGCCATTTCCGTAATCGTGCTGAACGCATGGGTAGAAGCGATGGTATGGGTGTGAAGATCTGCGGCAATATGTATCATTATGTTAAATCCCTTCTTTTTATTCGCAGCAAATAGATTGCGGCGGGCTGGCACGCTTTAAACCATATCGGCATCCAAACCCAGCTGCGCCAGCAATTCTTTGGCGGCATTGTAGCCCATTTTCTTTTGACGGTTGTTCATTGCCGCCGCTTCCAAAATAACGGCCAAGTTTCTGCCCGGCATCACGGGAATAACTGTGCTGGGAATCATGAGGCCCAAGATATCCATGGTGTCTGTTTCCAAACCGGTGCGGTTATAATTTTTTGTTTTATCCCACGGCTCCAGCTCAACCACAAGATCGATTTTCTCGCTCATTTTGACGGCACCGGAACCAAAAATGCGGGCAACGTTGATAATACCAATGCCGCGCAGCTCGATAAAATGGCGGATATTTTCCGGCGCAGTTCCAACGATGCTGCGGTCCGATACGCGGCGCAGCTCCACCGCGTCGTCGGCAATCAAACGGTGGCCGCGCTTGACCAGCTCCACTGCCGTCTCGCTTTTGCCCACGCCGCTTTCGCCCAAAATCAAAATGCCTTCGCCGTAAACCTCGACCAAAACGCCATGACGGGTAATGCGCGGGGCCAACTCAACGCTCAAATAAGAGATCAACCCGCTCATCAAGCCGGAGGTGTTGTTGGAGCTGCGCAAAACGGGAACTTTAAATTCCTGCGCCAACGCCTCGGTTTCCTCAAACATCTCCAAATTGCGTGTAATAATAATCGCGGGCGGGCACTTGGAAAACAGCCGCCGCAAACTGGCCTTGCGGTCTTCCGGCTCCATAATGCCCAAAAAACCCTTTTCCATATTGCCGATTACCTGAATGCGGTTCGGCTCAAAATAATTTTCATAGCCGGACAAAAGCAAACCGGGACGGTTCACTTCCTCGGTATAAATAGGAATCTTTTCCAGCTCGGTTGGAGTGTAGAGCACCTCCAGCTTGAGCTCTTTTACAATCTTATCCAATGAAACGCTGAATTGTGTCATTTTCAAGCATCCTTTCCGCCGACAGGCCGCTTTTTTAAAGCTTTTGTCGCCGCCGATTGGCCGGCGGCATATCTTTTTTTGAAAAAAAGTTTGCGCGTTTTTATTATATAACAAAACCCGAGGCTTGGCAAACAACTTTTTGCGGTTTGCCGCAACGGAATTCTTTATTCTCAAGGTGCAGAAATTCGCAGCATCTTCCATATGCTTCACCATGTATTTTCTACTTTCTTTTTATCATATAATCTGATATACTTACTAGAAAAGCCAAATGAATTCACCCACTGCCGCAACGCTGTGCCGACAGGCTGCGCTTCGGCCAAAGAAAGGAACTCAACATGCGTGTTGCCATTTTTTCGGAATGTTATTTTCCGTTTGTCAGTGGTGTTGTCACTCACGTTCACACCTTAAAGGAAGCCCTGGAGGAGCAAGGCCATGAGGTCATGATTGTCACCACAAACCCCAAAGCTTTATGCCACTATGTCAAAAACGGCGTTTTATACTGTCCCGCTATTCCCTTAAAGCGAATTTATGGTTATGGCGTGTCAAATCCGCTCAATTTACAGCGTCTTCGCATTTTAAAGGAATTTGACCCTGATATCCTCCACATTCATACGGAATTTTCCATGGGAATTTTTGGGCAGTTTGTGGCCCGGAAATTAAAAAAGCCGATGGTTTATACTCTGCACACCATGTACGACGACTATCTTTTTTATGTTGCGCCGCACAAATGGGGGCAAAACATGGTAAAGCCCGCCGCCCACTTATACATTCGCTCCATCGCCAGCAAAGCAACGGAGATTATTGGGCCTTCGCTGAAAGTTCTGGAATTTCTGCGCCGCTGCGGTGTGGAACATCACATCAACATTGTGCCCAACGCCGTTGATTTATCCGATTTTCTGCCGCAGAATGTAGACCGCGAAAGCATAGAGGCCATTCGGGAAAAGCTTGGCATTCGCCCTGATGACGTTGCAATATGCTTCGTAGGCCGTCTTGGCCGGGAAAAGTCGCTGGATGTATTGATTGACTGGATTTCTGAGCACTTCAAAGGCGACGAACGCTTTAAGCTGTTTATCATTGGCGATGGCCCCGAAAAGGACGCGCTTTTGCAGCAGATTCACGCCAATCACATGGATCGTCAGATTCAGCTTTTGGGCAAAATTGAACACAGCCTTTTGCCGCCGTACTATCACGCTTGCGATCTCTTTGCCACCGCTTCCCTGTCGGAGATTAACTCTATCTCGATGCTGGAAGCGATGGCCAGCGGCTTATATGTATTACAGCGGCTGGATATTTACAACAAAAATCAAATTACCTGCAAAGAAAACGGCGATATTTTTGAGACTTCCGAGGGCTTGGCCGACCTGCTGCGGGAACAAGCCTCTCTTACTCCTCAACAGCGCCAAGAGCGCCGCGATCGGGTAACAGCTTTCAGCCAAAAATACGGCAAGAAGGAATTTATTGAAGCGATTTTGAATGTTTACGAACGCGCTATCACTACTTACGCGGCAAAAAACAAGCAAAAACATTAAAAAACAATATTGCACAGCGCTTTGCGCTGAACCGTAACCAAAAACGTGGACACTAAGCCGATTGGCTTGGTGTCCACGTTTTTTAATTCTTACTTGGCTGCGGTTTGTGCCGCTTGTTCGTCATGGAAGTAAAAGCGTTGTTTCACATATGCCAGCAAGCGATCGGCCTCCGCTTGCTCCACACGGCTTAAATCGATCACAAAAACATCTTTGGAAGATCTTGTGAAAAAACAAAGCAAATTCTCATCGGTGTACTCCACACGCATCCGCGCAGAAATCGGCGCACTGCGCAGAAGTTCACCACGTTCTCCCTGCACTTTTTGAGCGTAAATATCAACTTTGTCGGAAAAAAACTCAATGAGCAAACCGTTGAAATTCTTTTCCGCAACGCGCTGACGGGCACGCTCCAGCTGATTTCTCAGGCGCAAATTGCGCGACCAACCGAAAATTTCATTTAAAAACGGCAGAAGAATGAGCACCACCATTACCACGACCGCCGTCCATGTTGCCGGGTGAGAAGCGCCCAAACTATCCACCAGCTCTTTGCCAATAAAAAATGCGAGGGCAGCCATACCTAAGAACAATAAAAACTGTTCGGCAAAACGACGGCCCTTCGATGTTTTGGACAATCGCTCCTCCCGTTCTGCCTTTGCGCAGCGGCGGACACACGCACAGTATTGTGCATAATACGTTTCAAAATCCATCGGAAAAGAAATGCTTTCTTTTGCCTTCATTGTCAGTTCCCCTTTCGTTTTCGCTGTGTCTTACTATACACCCAAACGATTGCGAAAGTCAAGTATTTTACACGCAACAAAAAACTCTCTTTTTCCGTCAATTTTTTATGCAAAATATAATGTTCGCCGAACAATTTCCAACACTGCATCGGGGTTGTAATCCTGTCTTACAAGTGCCGAAATCATTAACGAGAAAAGAACGTCGGCAAATTGTTCGACCGTAAAATTTTCATCGAATGCTTTGGCCGAAATCCTTTGATCTCGACGCATCACAAGACAAAGCCCCTCCAAAATGTGCTGCCAGGTTTGCTGCATTCTCATTTTTCCGTCGGCTTTTTCTTCATGCAAAAAAGCCATAGAGTGAATGGTAAAAAACTGTGGATACTGCTCACAGCCATATCGCATTCTTTCATAGAGCCATGCAACACACCGTTCTGTGTCGAAAAAAATCTCCTCCTGCTCGGGCTTATGAAAAATATCACACCAGACGCTTTCCACTGTGGCACACACCAGCTCGTACTTCGAGGAAAAATAGTTATAAATAGAGCCTACCGATACGCCGCACGCCGCCGCAACCGAACGAATATTCACCTGAGCCCAGCCTTTTTCTGCAATCAGCTTTCGGCTGGCTGCCAAAATTTGCTCTCTTGATGTCACAACTGTATTCATTTCGTATTGCGCCCCTTAGCTTTGCTGCTGTGTATCATTCTGTTCAAGTGCTCTTTTATTTTCCTTAATTACTCGGCACGGGTTGCCGTACACAATGGTATTGGACGGAATATCCTTTGTCACCACACTGCCTGCGCCGATTACCACATTATCTCCTATCGCGACACCGGGAAGAATCACAACGCCGCCCCCAATCCAGACATGATTTCCAATGGTGACAGGTGCCGCCAATGTTTTGCAAAATTCAAACGAGCCATCCTCTTTCGGCTCTCCAAAGCGGTCTTGTGCGTTACAGGGGTGATAGGCTGTGTAAATTTGCACATTCGGGCCAATCAGCGCATGATCGCCAATGGTGATGCGCCCACTGTCCAAAAACGTACAGTTCATATTAACTTCACAGTGATTGCCAAAATAAATATTGTTGCCGTAATCAACAAAAAAAGGCGGTGTAATCCACAAATTTTTCCCAAAGCCGCCGAGCAGCTTTTTCAGAATTTGCTCTTTTTTCTCTGCATTACGAGAGTCGAGCATATTGTAATCCCGCACCAAATCTTTTGCATCGTGCCATTGCGTTAACAGCTCCGGGTCGCCGCAGTCATACAGCTCACCGGCCAACATTTTTTCCCGCTCTGTCATATCTGCTCATTCCCTTTCTGAAAAATTTTCTGTCGTTATTATAACATAAACCAATTACACTGCCAACAAACAAAAGCCGCTCATGCACCTTTTGCTTGCAGATATAATAGGATAATCTGTACCGCGCTTCATCCTCGTGGTTTCAGCCCTTATTTGCATGGAGGTAACTATGAAACGTGTTTTTGGTGTTGCAGAAGCCGCTTTTGACCTTACTTATTTATGTCTTGGTATTTTTCTTAGCTTTTTTATGCTGTTTCAAGGAAAGACACTTGCAGGGGCTGCCGGTGCAGTTTTAGTTTTGGGTGACAGTTTTCATCTTGTTCCCCGCATTGCACTGATTGTCACACAAAAAGAGACCTATTTGCGCACTTGGCTGGGGCGCGGCAAGCAAATCACCTCTATTACAATGACGTTATTTTATGTGGTTTTGTGGCACTGGGCCAATCAAGCACTTGGAACGGGCAGCACCATATGGACCGCTGTGCTTTACTCGCTTGCCTTACTGCGCATTTTACTGTGCTTTTTGCCGCAAAATCAATGGACAGCGCCTCAACCCGGTGTGCGCTGGGCCATCATCCGCAATATTCCCTTTTTTATGATAGGGCTTATGACTGTCATTCGTTTTTTTATCCAGCGAAATGCGGCGGACCATGTTCTGTGGCTTTGGCTGATTGTTCTGCTCAGCTTTGCATTTTACCTGCCGGTCGTCCTGTTCAGCCATCTCTATCCCAAGGTAGGTATGCTCATGCTGCCCAAAACATGCATGTATGTGCTGCTTTTATGTGTACTGCTGTCCGCCCCGCTGTAATCATTCACAAAGGTCATGCTGTTTTACAGCGTAACCGCGGCTGATGAAAAACGATTGGTTTTGAATCAGCCTATAAAATTATTAGGGGCGTTTTGAAGCCAAAGAAACGCCCCGGAAGGAAGGAATCATTATGGAAAAGTATCGCAAGCTCACCAACGAAGTAGGCGCACCCGTCGCTGATAACGACCATTCCATCACTGCCGGGCCGCGCGGGCCGGTTATGATGCAGGACGTTTGGCTGATGGAGAAAATGGCGCACTTCAATCGAGAGGTCATCCCCGAACGCCGGATGCACGCAAAAGGCTGGGGCGCATACGGGACCTTCACTGTCACGCACGACATCTCTTGCTATACGAAGGCGCAAGTGCTTCAGCCCGGAGAAAAAACAGAGGTGTTTGTGCGCTTCTCCACTGTCGCGGGAGAGCGCGGCGCCGCTGACTGCGAACGTGATATTCGCGGCGTTGCTGTCAAGTTTTATACCAAAGAGGGCAACTGGGACTTAGTTGGAAACAATACTCCGACATTCTTTATTCGTGACGTACATCATTTTTCCGATTTGAACCGCGCCATCAAGCGTGATCCCCACACAGGCCGCCGTTCTGCCCAAAATAACTGGGACTTTTGGACGCTGCTGCCGGAATGCTTTCATCAAGTTACCATTGTTATGTCCGACCGCGGAATTCCCGCTTCGTTCCGGCATATGCACTTCTTTGGCGAACACACCTTTTCATTCTACAATAAGGACAATGAGCGCGTCTGGTGTAAATTTCATTTTAAAACCCAGCAGGGAATTAAAAATCTCAGCAATGAGGAAGCGGCCAAAATTAACGGCGTAAACCGTGAATTTCACGGCCAAGATCTGTACAACGCCATTGAGCGCGGCGAGTATCCCAAATGGACGATGTATGTGCAGATTATGACGGAGGAACAAGCCAAACATCATTATGAAAATCCGTTTGATATCACAAAAATATGGCGTCATGCCGAGTTCCCTCTCATCGAAGTTGGCGTACTGGAGCTGAACCGCAACCCCGAAAATTATTTTGCAGAAGTTGAACAGTCGGCTTTTTCCCCGGCGCATGTTGTACCGGGCATCGGCTTCAGCCCCGACCGTTTCTTGCAGGGACGTTTGTTTTCTTACGGCGATGCTCAGCGCTATCGGCTGGGCGTCAATCACAATTTAATTCCTGTTAATCGGGCCAAATGCGCAGTCAATGCATACCATCGCGACGGTGCTATGCGTGTAGACGGAAACTATGGCAGAACTCCCGCCTATACCCCCAATACCCAGGGTTATTGGACGGCCCAACCCGAGGTTGCCGAACCGCCTTTGGATTTAGAAGGAGCTATGTGGCGCTACGACCCAAAAGATGACCCAACGGATGACTGTTTCCGCGCAGGCGGTGACCTGTGGCGTACCTTAACAGAAAAAGAAAAGCAAATTCTGATTGAGAACACCGCTCAAGATACCGCTTCTGTCACAAAAAACATTCGCTATCGCCACGCCGTCCACTGTTATCTTGCCGACCCGGAATATGGCAAACGCTTTGCCAGAGCAGCCGGGCTTTGCTTCGAGCGTGTGGAAGAACTGGCAAAACTGGACCACCAAGGCTTGGTGGAAGCAACTCTTTGCGAAGAAATGTAAGCGCAGTAACTTTTGACCTCCCCGTTTCCGCAGACACAAACAGCAGGAGAAAGCCGCGGCTTTCTCCTGCTGTTTTATGGTTTGATTCATGTGTTCGGTGCGCCTTTTGAAAGCCGGTAAAAACAGATACCAGCTCATTCAAAGGGTAAAACGCATATTGCACTTAATCCCACTGCAAATAGCTTTCGTCAATCCACTGGGTTAATACCTCGCGGATATACGCTAAATCAAATCGGCCGGAAGAGGCACGAGTACCGTGCTGGGCGGCTAATTCTTCGGTGTAATCACGCAAAAGATACTGACGGATATTGGTATAACCCGCATCGTAATGCGTCACGGAAGGCACCGCCTTTACATTGCCGATTTCCACCGTAGAAATACCGTCCGGCTGTGTCGTTTTCGTTACATCAAACGTCAAAACAATGGAAATCATCTGGTCAGCATATTGTTGAGCAGAAACAAAATTCCCCAAAGAATACGCTACCGGCACTGTGCGTCCATCCGCAGAAGTTACCGTTTCAATTGCTTGTATCACATGGGGATGTGTTCCAATGATGACATCCGCCCCCCAATCGGCTGCCTTTTGCGCCAACGCCCTTTGTGCTTCGCTCACTTCATGGCTGTTTTCCACACCCCAATGGAACCCCACAACCACGACATCCGCCGTTTGAGCGGCTTGCTGAATTTGCTGCTGTATGAGCGTTTCCTCAGATGTATAAATGACACGCGCAGGAGTTCCTTCCGGCTCTGGAATGCCGTTCGTATAATCCGTATAAGACAAAAACGCAAATGTGATACCGTTTTTCTCCAGCATAGGAATTTGCTGTGTATCGCTCCAAAGCCCGGTGGTCAACACATCATCCGGCATGGAGTCCCAAAAGCGGAGCGTTGCCTCTACGCCTTTTGCATATTTATCATATGCATGGTTGTTTGACATAGAAATTACGCGCATTCCCAAATCGTACACCGCTTGCCCGCACGCAGCGGGTGTACAAAACTGCGGATAGCCGGACGGCTCGATCTCATCCGTGATTAACGTTTCCTGATTAAGCCAGTTCAGGTCAAACCCCGCATAAAACTCTTTTAAATTTTCATAAACGGGTGCAAAGTCGTACCCTGTGCCGCCGGTTCTCTTTGCTGCTTGCAGATAAATTCCGTCATGAATCAGATTGTCTCCTGTGGCGGAAAAACGCACCGTTTCCACCTTTGGCTGCTGGGGCTGACTGTCCGCTGGGGCTGCCGACCCGCTTTGTGCCGTGCTTTGCGGCACACCCACCGCAGCCGCAGGCTGAGGGGCTGCGGTAATTGCAGACGACACTAAACCGAACACCGCAGCCGTCAAAATACAAACCCCTACTGCCGCAATTCCAAAACCGACAGCCTTGCCTGTTTTCTTTTTCCGTTTGGGCTGTGGCTTTCGGACGTGCGCCGGTTTGTGAGGTTCATCACGTCTCTTTTGCACCGTTGCTCCTCCTCCATTCCCCATGGCATAAGAGAACTTTTACAAACAGCTTTTAATTTTTTCAATCATTTTCTGATATTCTTCGTCGGTCAGCAGCGTTTTGCCCGGGTTCATCTCAAACACACCGCCCCACTCGTATTCATCGCGGTACTTCGGCACGAGATGCATGTGCAAGTGGCAGCCGGTATCACCGTATGCACCATAGTTGATTTTATCCGGCTGAAATGCCGCATGAATGGCGCGCGCTGCATGGGCCACATCTTCAAAAAAGTCATTTCGTTCTTGGTCACTGATATCTACGATCTCGCTGACATGGTCGCGGTATGCCACAATGCAGCGGCCGGGGTGGCTTTGCTCTTTAAACAAAATTAAACTGCTTACCTTTAAGTCACAAATAAAAATGCCAAATTTGTCTAACAATTCTCCGCGTGCGCAATAGGCGCAATTTTGATTTTTCATGTTTTCCATTCCCCTTTCATCTAGGGCGTTTGACTCTTTCGTACAAAAACCCTGCTCCCTCCTTTTTATGATACACAGAATTCATAAAAATGTCCATAGATTTGAAAAAAATACGACAAATTTCCCGCAAAATCCACAAAAAAACGAAGATTCACTAGGGCAAATCTTCGCTTGAATCCACCTTATTCTATTGTATCACTCGGTATGTTTTTCGCACCTGGGGCGTTAGCCGGAAGATGTGCACCAAAAGACGGCACAAACAAAAATTTTCGGATAATAAAAATAATTCCAATCGCAATGACACCAAGCGGATTTTCTACCGGCGTCATATGGCCAATTACGAGCTGTCTTGCCATCGCAAACAGCAGAACCTCGATGGCTGACCCCGGCGTGTGCTTGGCAAGCATTTTAATCAATTCGATTCCAATGACAAGGTTAAACGCCTGTTCCAGCACTTGCTGAAAGGTTTGTGTACCGGTGGTGTCTGCCGCAAAGAAAAAACATCCTGCACCAAGCGGATGCCCGCAGCACCGATTGCCACAAGCACCAGAAAAGCAATGAGAATTTCCAGCGCACTGGCAATTTGAGCAATCATAGCACGAAAATATTCCCTTCCACTGAAAATGCTTCATAGGCGTGCACCCATTCCTTTCCCACCTTAATCAAGCAAAGCGCTTGCATTCCAACCCTACCGGCATTCGATTTGATTATCATACTATCGAATTTTGCGCTTCCTGTCAAGAAAAAGCAAAAAACACATGCCGCAAAGTTATCTTTCAAACCTTGCAGCATGTGTTTTCACCACTTAGCGATTCATTTTTTCCAAAAGCTTTATGATTTCATCAATCTTCTGTTCGGCGCCGCCATTTTCAAAAGCTTCTTGCACGCAGCCGTACAAGTGCGCTTTCAATACCATTTGATTTGCTTTCGCGAGCACCGAGCGTGTTGCCAAGAGCTGGTTGGAAATATCCACACAATAGCGGTCCTGCTCAATCATCTCTAAAATGCCGTCAATTTGGCCGCGTGCTGTTTTCAGCAATCGGCTGACCGCCGCTTTGTCCGCCTTCATTGCATCCCCTTCACTTGGTAGCCCGCCTGTTCAACTGCTTCCTTCAAGCGGTCGGTGGTGACGCCTTGCCCATAGGTGCAAACGGCGTTTGCGTTCTCCAGCGACACCTGTGCACTCACGCCCGGCAGCGCTTCCAGTGCATCCTTTACATGTTTCACGCAATGCGCACACATCATGCCTTCAATGGTAATAGTTACTTGATTCATCTTCGTTTTCTCCTTTTTCTTTGTTGTTTGATGCAGCGAATGGAAATAACGCAGCCGCAGCGCGTTCGAGACCACGAAAACGCTGGAAAAGCTCATGGCCGCCGCGCCGATCATCGGGCTGAGACGCAGCCCAAACGGAATGAAAAACACGCCTGCTGCCAGCGGAATTCCCAATACGTTATAGAAGAATGCCCAAAACAGATTTTGCTTAATATTTCTCAGCACCGCTTTTGACAGACGGATTGCCGTTACCACATCGCGCAAATCGCTTTTCATCAAGACAATATCAGCACTTTCCAGCGCAATATCGGTGCCCGCACCAATTGCAATGCCGACATCTGCGCGCGCCAGAGCGGGGGCATCGTTAATGCCGTCGCCCACCATGGCAACCTTTTTGCCTTCTTTTTGCAGCCGTGCCACTTCCTGCTCTTTTTGCTGCGGAAGCACTTGGGCAATCACCTTGGGAATGCCGGTCTGTGCTTGAATCGCGCTGGCTGTGCTCCAACGATCTCCTGTGAGCAATACGACGTCCAAACCCATGGCGCGCATTTCTTTGACAGCTTCGGCGCTGGTTTCCTTCACACGGTCTGCCACCGCGATGATTCCCTGCACGCTTCGGCCTGCGGCAAACAGCAGCGGCGTCTTTCCCTCCTGCCCCAAACGCTTTAGGTGCGCAGTTACTGCATCGGTCAGCGGAATTTTTGCGTCCTGCATCATGGTTTCATTTCCTGCGTACCATGTCTGACCGCCGCTAACCGCCGTGACACCTTTCCCGAATACGGCGGCAAAGTTTTGCGCCGGTGTGTATGCCACAGCCTGTTCCTTCGCATAACGCACAATCGACTTTGCCAGCGGATGCTCGCTGTAATGCTCCACAGCCGCCGCATCTTTCAGCAGCATTTCCCGTGTCATTTCCCCCAGCGGAATCACATCGGTTACCTCGGGCTTGCCCTGCGTCACCGTTCCTGTTTTGTCTAATACTACCGTATCAATATGATGTGCCGTTTCCAGCGCTTCACCCGATTTAATCAAAATACCGTTCTCCGCGCCTTTCCCGGTTCCCACCATGATGGCAACGGGCGTTGCAAGGCCCAGCGCACACGGGCAGGAAATGACCAAAACAGCGATGGCGCTGGAAAGAGCAAACTCCAACCCCTGTCCTGCGAGCATCCAAACACAGAACGTAAGCAAAGCAATGACGAGAACCACCGGAACAAACACGCCGGAAACACGGTCGGCAAACTGTGCAATAGGCGCTTTGCTGGCGCTGGCTTCTTCCACCAAGCGGATAATTTGCGAAAGCGTTGTATCTTCGCCAACCTTGGTTGCACGAAAGCGGAACATGCCCTCCTGGTTCACGCTTGCGGCCATCACAGTGCTTCCCACTTGCTTTTCCACGGGAATGCTCTCGCCTGTAATCGCCGCCTCATCTACACTGCCCGCGCCTTCTTCGATTACTCCGTCAACGGGAATCTTCTCTCCCGGCCGCACAATCACAAGGTCGCCTTTTCTCACTTCTTCAATGGGTACGGTATGCTCTTTTCCTCCGCGAAGCACACACGCCGTTTCGGGAGCCAGCTGAATTAGCTTTTCAATGGCTTGCCCTGTTTTGCTTTTCGCATTCATTTCCAGGTATTTGCCCAAAGTAATCAGCGTTAAAATCATCGCCGCTGATTCAAAGTACAAATCCATATGGTAATGTTCTACCAAGCCCATATCCCCGGCGGCTAACCCGTTTCCGATGCGCACGATTGCAAATAAGCCATACACAACTGCGGCCCCGGAACCGATGGCAATTAAGCTGTCCATATTGGGGCTTCCTTTGAATAAGGTAAGAAAGCCTTTTTGATAATAGGTGCGGTTCACATACATCACGGGCAGCGTCAGCAAAAACAGCGACAGCGCATAAGTAATAGCATTTTCATGCCCGGATAAAAAGCTGGGAAGGGGCAGCCCCAGCATACCGCCCATTGAGAGATACATCAGCGGAATCAGACAGGCAAACGAAACTTTTAAGCGCAGCTTCCATTGCTGTTTGTCCTGCTGGGCTTGCTGTTGTTTCTTCTTTTCCTGCTTGGGTAAGCTCGGCGCCGTTTCTTGTCGGCTTTGTGCCGTCTGCCCTGCTGCACCGCTCGGCGCGGCCTCATAACCTCCGTCGTGAACCGCCTTCATAATGACAGAAGGCATGATGGGCTTTTGGCTTTCCACCACCATACTGTTGGTCAGCAGATTCACCGTTACATTGGTTACACCGGGCACTTGACGCACACACTTTTCCACATGTGCACTGCATGCAGAGCACGTCATGCCCATTACGTCATATTTTTGCTTTTGCATGATCATCACCTCTCCCCCCCTGCGGGGGTATCTTCATTTTATCAAGGATTTTCGCGCATGTCAATTGGGTATCTGCAAAAAAATACTTTTTTAGTGAAATTTGACACACCTTGATAAACATGGTACAATCTTCCCATGCGGATATCATATACTAAAATTGTCTGTTTAAGGAGGGTTTTATGTCCAATATAGCACTTGCATTTTTGCTTACTTTAATTGCCGGGCTTAGCACCGGTATTGGCGGCATCATTGCCTTTTTCACCAAAAGTACCAATAAGCGCTTTTTGTCGTTAAGCCTCGGTTTTTCCGCAGGCGTGATGGTATATGTATCCATGACGGAGCTTTTAACCGAAGCCAGTACGTCTTTGACAAAAGGCTTAGACAAAACTACCGCGGGATGGGTTGGCATTGCGGCTTTTTTCGGCGGAATGCTTTTGATTGCACTGATTGACCGCTGCATACCGGACGAAGAAAACCCGCACGAAGTCAAACTGGTGCTGCAAGAGCAGCATCAGCCCAAAAAGCTGCTTCGCATTGGCGCTATGACGGCACTCGCCATCGGCATTCACAACTTTCCCGAAGGACTTGCCACTTTTGTTTCGGCACTGCAAAGCCCGGAGGTGGCCATTCCCATCGTTGCCGCCATCGCCATTCATAACATTCCCGAAGGCATTGCCGTTTCGGTGCCTATTTTCCAAGCCACCGGCTCACGCAAAAAAGCATTCCTTTATTCGTTTTTATCCGGCCTTGCAGAGCCTGTCGGGGCGCTGATTGGCTGGCTGGTTTTAATGCCGTTTTTAAACGAAACCCTTTTCGGCGTGGTATTTGCAATGGTTGCAGGCATCATGGTATTCATCTCGTTTGACGAACTGCTGCCCGCAGCGCGCGTGTTGCTGCGCGGAAAAAATGATAAAGAGTTTCAGAAAGAATGAGAATTATTTGTGCTAGAGTTGCAACAACCCACTATATAGAAAGAGCGTTTACATTGTGTTTCAACACTTTGCAAACGTTCTTTCTATATAGTCTGAAAATTATATAAGTCATGACCACCCCTAAGAGGGGTGGCATGACGAGCGGCCTATAAGGCCGTAACAAAAGCCAGCGCCTAAATGACGCTGGCTTTCACTTCGTTCAAGCCTCTGGTGGTATGATTACTTGCTACCCTTGAAAGGGTCTACATACTCCTTCTTGCTTAAACTATCTTCGATTTGGTCTTGTTTTTCCTGCTCTCGAATATATTTTTGTATCGTTGCAGTATTGAGTCCTACCGTACTTACATAATATCCTGTTGCCCAGAAATTTCTATTCCCAAATTTATATTTTAGGTTTGAGTGTCTCTCAAATATCATCATCGCGCTTTTCCCTTTGAGATATCCCATGAACTGCGACACACTATATTTCGGCGGTATGCTTACCAGAATATGTATATGATCTGGCATCATGTGTCCCTCTATAATTTCTACACCTTTCCATTTACACAAATCTTTAATGATTTGCTGGATATCCTTTCTCAATTCTTTGTAAATTATTTTCCGTCGATACTTTGGTGTAAATACAATATGATACTTGCACACCCATTTTGTATGTGCTAAACTATTTGCCATAAGAAACATCCTTTCTTGGTTTTTTAGAGGCTTGAACACTCTCTATCTTACCAGAAAGGATGTTTCTTTGCTTAAGCCTTAATCCACCCGCATAGCGGGCGGTTGTTCAAGTTTCGCATATTTGCGAAACTTCTTGCTAAAGCACTAATGAAAAGGAGCTTGCAAAGGTATACACCTCATGCAAGCTCCTTCTCAGCCTATTTTGCAGGCTTTTTACGCCTGTTGCCGTCATCATCGACAATCAGGTCGCGCCTGGTTTTACGTTGTGGATTTGGGATGTACTCTAAAAGATCCGATATGTCGCAATCCAGCACCTCACATATTCTGTCAAGGTACTCTAGATTTACCCGATCTGATAGCTCATGATAGAGCACATTGATCGTAGCAGGACGAATACCAGTTTTACGAGAAAGTTCAGCCTGTGTCCATCTACGTTCACCGAGCAGTTTTGACAGATGGTTTCTAATCATCTGATCGCCCCGCGTATTATAATATCAAATTCTGTGCTGTAAATACTAAATTTGTAATAAAATTACGAATTTAGTAATTTATCTTTAGAAGTTTTTAATAATGACTTCCTTAAAAGACTTTCGGTTCTCACCGCTGCCAGAAAGGGTTTCTCTTCGCTGCACAGATTCGATGTTGCACCATGCACTATATAATTCGCGGATACGGTCATCATCGTTATACGAGAGGACAAATCGCCCTTTGATTTTTTTTAAACTATCTGCCAAACGCAGATGATCATCCCATCCAAACATACCTTCATAGTATTTTTCTGTCCCTAAATACGGTGGATCAAGGTAAAAAAGCGCATCAGGTCTATCATATGTTTTGAGTATATACTCAAAATCTCGATTCTCGATTGTAACATTTTCCAGTCGTTCTTGCACCTTAGAAAGATAATTCAAAGTGCGCTGAAAACTTTTTGCCGACGTTGCAAAAGAGCGACGATTAGACCCAAACGAAAGTTTGAGAGTGCATAAAAATCTAGCTGCTCGCTGAATATCTGTAAGACCTTCACTTTTAAGCTGAGCTACTGAATCGAGGAAAATCTGCCGTGACGGTATTACCCAACGCATTTCCTCTTCTAAAGCGGGAGCATGATATTTGATGCACCGGAATAAATTCACAAGTTCACCGTCTTTATCGTTGATTACTTCCAACTGACCGGGCACCTTTTTTCTTCCAAAGAACACCCATCCTGCGCCGAAAAACACCTCGATATAACGACCTACGCCATCCTGAGGGAAGCGTGTAATAATCTCTTGACGCAGAGCGCGTTTACCACCGATCCAACCGATTGGACTATTCATCATATAACTCATCCTTTACTATATAATCGTGGGCGATCAGATGAATTATTATGATTATTTAAGAGGGTTCAGAGCAAATTATTTAGGATTACTTCCTAACGTCTGGAGCTTTTTGAAAAGGTCTGAAACAAAGTTAGCTCCGCGGCTGGCAAAGATTCCTGTCAAAAGGCATCCTACCCACGGAAGTGTAAACTGTACGTTAAGCACAGAGTAAAAATCCGCACCAACTGCAAAGCACAGCAAAACCGACAGAATCAAGGCTACACCTTGTGTAATGGCTGTCTTATACTGCTTATCAAGCATCGCCTTACCTACGGTCTTGCCGTATTCAATCAGTCCTTCTACCGTAACGGCCATCATCAAAACCAAAACAATCATATCCATATTTTTAAACCTCCTTCAGCACAGTCTGCACGCCTTTGGCGGCAAGCTGCTGCACAAGCGCCTGTGCGTTTTCTTCCTTTG
>ERZ1643251.1163-NODE-1163-length-31268-cov-7.286515_pt1 | contig 31268 bp, 33 predicted proteins | sample MGYA00579261_ERZ1643251 | MGnify/ENA primary metagenome ERZ1643251 (study PRJEB29033, sample SAMEA4952267) | chicken gut metagenome | biome: Broiler Chicken; feature: Gastrointestinal Tract; material: Caecum | place: Ireland | collected 2018 | study: Broiler... | reverse complement strand
ATATCTGCCGGGGTTTCAGACACCTGCAAAGTTACCCCTGTCAGGGGACACCCACCGCTGTCCTGGTTTTTTATTTTATGGTTGATATCGATTAGTTGCCGCCGAAGAAGTAGTCAAACGGGTTCACCTCACCATAGGTGGGAGTGTCTTCCTGCGTGGGCTGCTCATTCTGCGTAGTGCTGTCGGTGGTCTCTTCCGTGGGCTCCGGCTGCTTCTCATCCAGAGTCACAGACAGTTCCACAGTCTGGCCACCGCGGTAAACCGTCAGAGTCACCGTATCGCCAGCCCGATAGTCCTTCAGCGCTGCCGCCAAGTCGGAGTAGCTTTCCACCGTCTGATCACCCAAAGCCGTGATGATGTCGGCCTCGCGGACACCGGCCTTCTCGGCACAGCTGCCCTCCGTGACATTGTCTACATAGACACCAGCGGGAAGGCTGTAATACTTAGCCATGGTGGTATCCATGTTGATAACGCCAACGCCCAGATAAGCCTGACCGGTCACATAACCATAGTCAATCAGATCGTTGACGATGCTCATGGCGTCATTGATGGGGATGGCAAAGCCCAGGCCCTCAATGGTAGTACCGGAGGAGGTATTGCCGCTGTACTTGGCGGTGGTGATGCCGATGACATTGCCGTTCATATCAAACAGGGGGCCGCCGGAGTTGCCGGAGTTAATGGCCACATCAGTCTGGAGCATGGTAATCGGCACATCGCCAGTACCGACGTCACGGTTCAGAGCGCTGACATAACCAGCCGTCATGCTGAAATTCAAGGTACCCAGGGGGTTGCCGATGGCTACTGCCTGATCGCCCACAGAGACCTCATCGGAATTACCGATGGAAACCGGATGGAGACCCGTGGCCTCGATTTTCAGCACCGCCACGTCATTGCTGGCATCGCTGCCGATGATGGTTGCGTCATGGAGCGTGCCGTCATACAACGCCACCTGAACGGTACTGGCGCCCTCAATGACATGGTGGTTGGTTACGATATAACCGTCCTCCGAGATGATAAAGCCGGAACCGCTGGCGCTGAACTCGCTGGTCCAGTAGCCGTTGGAGGTGGTACCGGTGGTGGTAATACCCACGGTGGAATCCACATACATGTTATAGACTTCTTTGGGCGTCAGATTCTTGTCGCCGGTATTGGTATGGACCACGCGGTTGACCACCACATTTTCATCTTCTGTCGGCGTCTCCGCGGCTACCTGGGTTTGGGTGTTGGTCGTGTGCTGGTCCAGCAGATACGCCGTCATGGCGCTGCCGCCGACGCCGCCCACCAGGGCACAGGCCACGGCCACCGCAACAATCTTCGCTCCATGGCTGCCCTTCTTGGGCTTGGGAGCCTCCGGCGGGGTGAAAGCGTTCCCGCCGTTCATCTGCATCCGGCTGTCATGGTCCACCGGTTCAAAGCTGTAGGAATAGGGTTCACGATTCTCATTCATATTGCTCAACTCCTTGCGTGTTGCTTATCTTCTATGGCTTTATGATATGCAACAATTATGAAAAAAATATGAAGCAGAATTGAAACAAATTTAAACAATCAAAGCGGTATGCCGACTTGATTCGACATACCGCTTTGCTGCCGGTTTTATCCAGTTTAATCCAGTGTCGGGAGCACCGACTCGTATTTGGAGTCCAGAGCGTTCTGCTCCGGCGCTTCCTTTTTATAGCGGGCCACCAGCTCCGCCGACTTGTTGATGGGCCGGATGGTACCGGCGCCGCCAACACAGCCGCCGGGGCAGCCCATACCCTCCAGAAGATAACCGTTGTACTTGCCGGCCCGTGCCATGGTCAGCAGTTTCCGGCACTCCCGCAAGCCCTCGGCGTGGGCCACCTTGACCTCCATATCCGGATGCCAGCGATGAATGACATCGGCCACCGCCTGAGCCACACCGCCAGCCACAGCAAAGCCACGGCCTGCGCCGGTGCCCTCCAGCAGAGGTTCGCCGTCCTCCAATTCCTCAAACTTGATGTCCTTGGCCTCAAACATGCCCTGGAGCTCTTCAAAGGTGATGACAAAGTCCACATCGCTGCGGATATTGGCGCGGCTGGCCTCCAGTTTTTTAGCGGCACAGGGACCGATAAAGACGATTTTGCTGCCGGGATACTTCTTTTTCTCCAGGCGGGCCGTCAGCACCATCGGCGTCAGGGCCATGGAGATACAATGGGCATATTCAGGATACAACTTTGTTGCCATATCGTACCAGGCGGGGCAGCAGGACGTAGCCATAAAAGGCTGCTGCTCCGGCACCTTATCCAGAAAGTCCTTGGCTTCCTCGATGGTGCACAGGTCCGCGCCCACGGCCACCTCCGTTACATGGTGGAAGCCCAGTGCCTTCATACCCGCTGTCAGCTTTTCCGGCGTGGAATGGGGGCCAAACTGACCCACAAACGCCGGTGCCACCAGGGCAATAACCTGATCGCCCCGCTTGATGGATTGAATCAGCTGGAACACCTGTCCTTTATCAACGATGGCACCGAAGGGGCAGTTGACCAGGCACATACCGCAGGAAACGCATTTATCCTGATTGATGACGGCACGGCCAAATTCGTCGGACTCAATGGCATCCATACCACAGGCCTGGACACAAGGCCGGTCCAGCTTGATGATGGAGCCGTAGGAGCAGGCGTCGGCGCAGCGGCCGCACTTGATGCACTTGTCCTGATTGATGACCGCTTTCCCCTTCTGAAACTCAATGGCATCCTTGGGGCAGGCCAGATGGCAATTCTGGGCCAGACAACCCTGGCAGAACTCCGTAACCCGATACTGCTTGGTCGGGCAGGCGTTGCAGGCATAGTTGATAATGTTGATCAGGGGCGGGTCGTAATATTTCTCTGCAATGGCGCTCTCCTCCACCCCGTCGGACAACATACTGTGCTCCTGGACAGAACGCAGGGGCAAACCCATGGCCAAACGCACCCGCTCACCGGCAATGGCCCGCTCCAGGAAAATGGATTCCCGGTGGGCTGCGATTTCGCCGGGGGCGATGAGATAAGGCAGCTTTTCCATTCTTGTGTAGTCGCCGCCCTCATAGGCCAGACGCGCCACCTCTGTAAACACTTTTTTCCGAATGCTGGTAACAGTTGAGGGTACTCCCCGCATAACAGTCTCCTTCCGGTATCTTTGGTAACCTGTGAAAATCTACTAATATTATCGGTTATATATTGTACGATATTCTTAAAATAATGTCAATTACCGAATGGAAACAGGGAATATCCTGTCTCCATTCGGTAACGCGGTTATTTCATGACCGGAATCAGCAGCATCCCCTGGACCGTTTCCCCATCAGTGAGGCCGTTGGCCTCCCGGATGGCCTCCGGCGTGGAACAGCATGCCTTGGCCAGAGACCAGAGGCTCTCCCCCGTTCCCATGGGCCGGAGAATCACCGAAGGCCGGTCCGCCGTATTGAGCCGCTCATCGCTGAGCTGTCCGCCCAACAACGTCTGGTATGTCTGACGCGCCACGGTGTCCACGGTGAATTCCACCGTGCAGCGGACCTCCAGGCCCTCCCCTGCCGGGACAGCGAAGGCCTCACCCACCAGCCGGGCCATGGGATGCCACTGGCACTGTTCCGCCCCGGCGGTACGGCAGCTGATCTCCATCCGGGCCGTGGTCCCCCGAATTTCCTCTTCCGGGTCGCAATAGAGAATATTGGCCACTGCCGGCAGCGTCACCACCAGTTGGCCGTCCTCCCAGGTCACCGTGGGGTCGCCCAAACAGACCTGGGTATCAATGACCGATTTTACCGGCACCTCCACCGGCGTTCGCACCGTCTCCTGCATGGTTTGCCGGTCCAGACGGCCCGCCGCCTCTACCTGCTGCCAGTTGGGCGTGAAGGTGTGATGCAGGCTGTAACCGTCCTCCAACACCTCCAGCTGCTCCTGTCCCACCACGGTACACTGGGCCAGGATTTGCAGGTCCGCCAGAAGCCGCCGTCCCTGGCCGCTGGTATCCTCCATATGGAGCTCCGCCAGAGCCAAATCCACCTGGATCTCCTGCTCTTCATACTCCCGCTGTAGCTCCACATACTGGGAGAACGGCAGCTGACAGGACCAGGTAGCCAATTCCTCGTCCTCTGTCAAATACAGCAGCCGCACCAGGGCGTTGCCCTTAAAAATGGCCTTGCTGCCCAGGAGCCGGGACTCCGTCAGCTCCAGGTCCACTTGGGAGCGGCACAATTCCTTCATGGGGGCCTGCCCCTCCGGCAGCTCGATTTCCTCGGCCATGGGGAATTGCCGCTGGGCAAACTCCACTGGCCGGACGATGGGATACACCGCCGACCGCAGCTGCAAATCCACCGGCTCCGCCGGGCTGAGGCTGAAGGTCTGTTGGGCCGGTTCATAACCCGTTACACCGCCGCACAGACTGACCCGGACCAGAATTTTACGGCTGTGGATTACCTTGGCGTCAATATGGCGAATGCGGCAGACCGCGTGGACCTCAGTACTCTCCGTAATGGCCGGATGCTCCATTCGCACGGAAAAAGGCAGATATGCCTGTAGGGACCGGGGGGCGGAATGGTCCTCCGGCTCGTACACCACACCGGCCTGGACACCGCCGCTGAGGTGGATACTGCCGTTGCGGCACTCCTTCCCCCGCAGCACCACCGTGCCAAAGGTTTGCAAAATCTGGCCCACGTCGGGATGGCTGTCGGGTACGATGGACTCGCCGCTCTCCTCCTGTGCGATGACGGATGAAAACACCTCCCGCAGATAGTCGGCGGTCTTCGTTTCAAATATCAGTTCCATGGTCGTCACTCCTTGTTGTTTCCTCCTGTGGTTTACACCTATGGAACTATATACGCGGCCTTGGACAGGGTTATGCCACCATTCAGCGGCGGACCAGCCAGCCCAGCAGAATCAGCAGCGCCGCCACCAGCACCGTAAACCCGCATCGGGGCACCAGCATCGATAATAGCAGTCCCGCCCCCAGGGCCATCAAAAAATATCCGATTGTTCCAGCACGTTTGCACATAAAAACCGCCTCCTGCAACAGTATACGCAGGAGGCAGTTCCATCTTTCCAGTTTTACGCAAGGCGTCCCGCCCGGATAATCCAGGCCGCGCCCTGTGTTACGGTCACCGTGGCCGGTTGGCCGACAGTCTCATTGCTGACGGTTCGGGTGTCGCCCCGCAGCACAGAAAAATTTTCCACGTTGTATTTAGCGCCCCGGATGGTGACGCCGGATAGCGTCCGGTCCAGGGGCAGCAGCGAAAAATAGCGGAACTGGCCGTGGGGAATCTCCACCGTGCCGTCCTGTAAGTACCGGATTTCATTGTCCTCATCCCAGATAGCTGCATCCACACCGTCCCGCCACGCCTGCTCCAACAGCTGCAAGTTGGCGATATGGTGGTCCTGGCGGCCGCCGGTGCAGGCTGTAAAAATCATACAGCGGATGCCCCGGTCTCGGGCATACTCATAGGCCGCCTGCAAGTCCGTCAGGTCCTTTTCCGCAGGCAGGAGCACCCGCTCCGCCCCCTCCGGCGGTATGCCGCCGGAATCGCTGTCACCGATGTACGCATGTACCGAAAACCCGGCTGCCGCCGCACAACGGGTGCCGCCATCGGCGCAGATCACCCGGACCCGGTTTCGGATCGGATCCAGAAAGCTCCAGTCGGCGCAAGCCCTGGACCCGAAAATCAGCGCTATTTCAGTTCCCACAGCTTGATCTCCTTTGCCTTTTCATACAGCCGTGCATAGCTGGCATGACGGGTCGGCTCAATGTCTCCGGCTTCCACCGCCGCCAGCACCCGGCAGCCCGGTTCCGTCAGGTGGGCGCAGTCGTTGAACTGGCACTGGCCCAGGTACGGCGCGAAGTCCGGAAACGCGTATTGCAGGTTTTCCTTGAGGATGACCTCCATCTGTTCCGTATCAAAGGAGGAAAACCCTGGCGTATCGGCCACATAAGTACCGTCGGCCATCCGATACAGCTCCACATGGCGGGTTGTGTGACGGCCGCGGCCCAATTTGTCGGAGACCGCTCCCGTCTCAATGCAAAAATTGGGGTCCAGACAGTTGAGAATGCTGCTTTTGCCCACACCAGAATTGCCGGTGAACGCCACCACCTTGCCGGAAATGGCCCGGTGGAGCTCCTCCACCCCCTCGCCGGTTTCGGCGCTGGTGCGGATCACCGGGTATCCGGCGTGCTCATAAATCCGCACCAGCCGGTCGCCGTCGTCCAAATCGCACTTATTGACGCAGAGAATCACCGGCACATTCTGGTGGCCTGCAATGGCCGTAATCCGGTCGATGAGAAACGGCTCCGTCACCGGAATGACACAGGAAGCCAGGACCACCAAGGCGTCCAGGTTGGCCACCGCCGGACGGACAAAGCGGTTCCGCCGGGGCAGCACCTCCTGGACCGTGCCCTTGCCGCCTTCCACGGCGATGGTCACCCGGTCGCCCACCAGGGGCGACATCTGAGTTTTCCGCAGTTTTCCTCTGGCCCGGCACTCGATGACGGTGCCCTCTTCCGTCTGCACATAGTAAAATCCGCTGAGGGCTTTTACAATCAATCCATCCATCGTCATCCCGCTCCAAAGGTGATTGTATCGGATTTGCCCAGGACACCGTCAAAATACACCTCTACCGTCTGGGTTCCGGCACCGGTCACCGGGAACGAAAACTGTCCCTGAGCCGTGTCCAGCTCCATGGGTTCCGCATACGGCTCCTTGTCCAGATACACCGACATCACCGTTGTGGGACGGTCCTGGGGCAGATCTACTGTAATCATTTTTGTACCAGTGACAGGTTCCGTCGGCGCATTGGGTTCCGTGGTGGTGCTGCCGTTATTTTCCCCCCCGCCATCGTCGGGATTCTGGTTCTCGTCAGGCTGGTCGGGGTCGGTATTGGGATCATCCGGATTATCCTCTGGCTTTTGCTCCTCCGCCGGTCCGGAGGAATAGATCAAATTGATGACGGTACCCTTGGGCACCATTTCACCCTGCTCAATGCTCTGCTCAATGACGGTATTTTCAGGCCGGTCATCCTGTTCCGCACGAACTTCACCTTTGACCAGGCCCGCTTTATCGATGACTGCCAAGGCGTCCTCCAGCGTTCGCAGTCTCAGTGCCGGTACCTTCACCAGCTCTTCCTTGGGGCCGTCGCTGACTGTCAGGACGACCACCTGCCCTTTCTGCAGCGGCTCATCCTTACTCGGAGACGTGGAGATGACAACATCCTTCTCCACCGTATCGTCATACTCCCGCGCAACTTGCGGCGTTACGCCCAAATCATTCAGCACATCCTCAGCATATTGAAGGGTTCTGCCGCTGAGGTCCGGCATGGGCAGGCTTTGATCGGTATCGTCCGTGCCTTGAGACACTGTCAGCGTAACTTTGGCCCCTTCCTTTACTATAGAATCAGCAGCAGGGTTTTGGGCAATCACAGTACCATACTCCGCCTCGTCCTCGACCCAAACCGGCGTGGAAATATTCAGGCCCTCATAGGAAGCGGAATTGTTGATCACGTCATTGTACATATAGCCCAGAAAGTTTGGAACTTTCACATCTTTGGTGGCGGTCAGCATGTCCTTCAGGAAGGAGTTGTACAAGAAGAAGAACACACCCACCACCGCCAGAATGATGCAGACTGCACCGGCGGCAACGGCCACCCGGTTACCGCTGCGGCGTCTGGGAGGAGCTTCCTCCCATTCCACCACCCGTTCCGCCTGGCGGCGGGGCGGCTCCGGCCGATGGTAAGCCGCAGGCCGCTGCTGCTGGACTGGCCGAAGAGTCACGACATCCTCACTGACCGGGTCCAGAATTTGGGTCTTCTGCAAAGCCGCCGCCGTGAAGTCAAAGATCACATTGGGATTTTTCCGGAATTCTTCCAGATCGGCCAGCATTTCCGTGGCTGAGGCATACCGCTGCTCTACGGCGGCGGTCATGGCGTGCATGGTGATCTGTTCCAATCCCTTGGGGATGCCGTCCACCAGTTCCGTGGGCAGCACCGGGGAGCCATTGATATGCTGGATGGCCACGGCCACCGGAGAATCGCCATCGAACGGCGGCCGTCCGGTCAGCATTTCATACATGACGACGCCCAGAGAATAGAGGTCGGAGCGCTTGTCCACGCGGCTGCCACGGGCCTGTTCCGGGGAGATATAGTGGACAGACCCCAAGGCTTCCCTAGTCAGAGTGCTTTGGGCCGAGGTGATGCGGGCAATGCCGAAGTCGGCCACCTTAACGCTGCCGTCCTTTAAAATCATGATATTGTGGGGCTTGATATCCCGGTGAATGATGCCGCGGCTGTGGGCATGCTCCAGGGCCTTGGCAATCTGCGTGGCAAAGTGCAGCGTCTCCCGCCAATTGAGCTGCCCCTTCTGGCTCATATACTGCTTGAGGGTGATGCCGTCGATCAGTTCCATGACGATATAATCCGTATCGCCAGAGTGGGACACGTCGTACACACTGACAATATTGGGATGGGACAGCATGGCGACGGCCTGGGATTCAGCATGGAACCGGCGGCGGAACTCCGCGTCCTTGGAAAACTCGTCTTTCAGGATTTTGATGGCCACCAGACGGTTCAGCCGGTGGCACCGCGCTTTATATACAACCGCCATTCCGCCGATGCCGATACTCTCCAGAATCTCATATCGGTTATCCAGCATCTTGCCGATGTAATTGTCCATTCAATGGTTCCTCCTGTCGTTGGATTGGGTCAGACCGTGGCCAGAACCACCGTCACATTGTCCGGCGCACCACGTCCCTTGGCGATATCCAGAAGGCGCTGACAGCAGCCTTCCTTCTGTACGCCGTGGACCACTTCAAAGAGAATTTCCTGGTCGGCCATCTCATTGGAGAGACCGTCGGAACAGAGCAGCACCGCGTCGCCGGGGTGCAGCTCCTGGTTGTACAAATCACAGTCCACATTGGCTTCCGTACCCACGGCACGGGTAATCAAATTCTTGCTGGGATGGGTCTTGGCCTGTTCCCGTGTGATCTCTCCGCGGCGGACCATCAGCTCCACCAGGGAATGGTCCACGGTCATAAACCGGATACCATCCTTGTCGAAAATATAAGCCCGGCTGTCGCCCACGTTGGCGATTATCGCCCGGTCCGGCAGCAGCACCGCTGCCACCAGCGTTGTGCCCATGCCGGTAAAATCGCTGCTGACCTTGGATTGCTCAAAAACCGCCTGATTGGCCAGAGAGACCGCATCCCGCAGCATCTTTTCAATCTGTTCTACGTCCATGTCCTCCCGGGCTGTGCGGCGCACCTCACCCACAAAAACCTCCGTTGCCAGACGGCTGGCCACATTGCCGGACTTGGCTCCGCCCATACCGTCACACACCACCAGCAGCAGTTGGTTGGGATGCAGAGTGACGATATCATAGAAGTCCTGATTCTGTTTGCGGACATTGCCCAAATCTGTCAATCCCCATGCGTCCATGCCGTTCCCTCCGTTTTTTCACTCTCTTTGACGTACTTTCTCCGCAGCTGCCCACAGCTGGCGTCAATATCGCCGCCCAGGGACCTGCGGACCGTGGCCGGAATGCCGTGGCCCTCCAGAATTTTCTGAAACCGGGCCACCGCCTGCCGGGTACTGGGCCGCAGAGGGCTCTCAGCCACCGGATTCAGCGGAATCATATTGACATGGGCCGCCAAACCGTGGAGCTTGGACGCCAGCAGCTCCGCCTGTTCCGGGCTGTCGCTGACGCCATCAATCATGGTATATTCAAAGGACACCCGACGGCCCGTCTTCTCAAAATATCTCCTACAGGCATCCAGCAGCACATCCACCGGGTACTTTCGATTGATGGGCATAATGGCGCTTCTTGATGCATCGTCCGGCGAATGCAGCGAAACCGACAGGGTCAGCTGTAATTTCTTCTCCGCCAACTCGTCAATCCGCGGCACCAGGCCGCAGGTGGACAGGCTGATATGGCGCATGCCGATGTTCATCCCCTCCGGGCTATTGACCAACTCCAGAAACCGCATGACATTATCAAAATTGTCCAGCGGTTCTCCAATGCCCATCAGGACAATATTGGAAATGGGCAAGCCGGAATCCAGGGCCGTAAACAACACCTGATCGAGAATCTCCGACGGCTGCAACCGCCGGACCAATCCGCCCAAGGTAGAGGCACAGAACTTACAGCCCATGGGGCAGCCCACCTCCGACGAAATACAGACGGTATTGCCGTGGTGATACTGCATCAGCACCGTCTCCACACAGTTGCCGTCGCCCAGCTCCCAGAGGTATTTGACCGTTCCATCCTTCTGAGACTTTTGTTTTCTTGCCACCTTGGGAGCCGTAATATAGTAGGTCTCGTCCAATTTGGCCCGCAGCTCCTTAGAGACGTTTGTCATCTCTTCAAAGTCTGTGACGCCCTTGTGGAGCCAGGTATAGATCTGTTTCGCCCGAAACGCCGGCTGCCCCAGGTCTTTCAATGCCTGGGTCATCTCCGCCAGAGTCATGGATTTGATATCTTGCTTCATGGTATCTTCCTCAGCTTTGCCACAAAAAATCCGTCGCACTGGTGCACACAGGGCAGCAGCGTCAACCGGCTGACCGCTCCCACGCCCAGGCCCTCCGGCAGAGCCATTCTCTCCGCCGCAAAGTCCGGGTGCTCCCGCAGAAAGGAATCCACAATGTCCTCATTCTCCCGGTGCAAAATAGTACAGGTACTATAGATCAGTACGCCGCCGGGTCGGACATACCGGCAGACGTTGTCGAGAATGCGCCGCTGTACCACGGGCAATCCCTCCAAAGGCTTCAATGCCTTGTACCGGATATCCGGTTTTTTGCGAATAGTACCCAAACCGGAACAGGGTACATCTGCCAAGACCACATCCATGGCATTCTCCCACTGGGGGTTAAACGCGGACGCGTCCTGAACCTGAGCCGTCAGCGTTTCAATGCCCAGCCGTTCTGCACCCTTTTCGATCAGCTGGATTTTATGAGGGTGAATATCACAGGAAATCAGTTTGCCCCGGTTTTGCAGGGCCATGGCCGCCGCGAAGCTCTTGCCGCCCGGTGCGGCACAGCAGTCCAGAATGGACATGCCCGGCTCGATCTCAGCCACCACCGCAGGCAGCTTGGCCGCCGCGTCCTGGACCAGCAGAGAGCCGTCCCGGAACGTGTCCATCTGTTCCAGATTGCCGGTGCCGCTGAGTTCATAGCAGCCCGGCATCCAGGGATGGGGCGCATAGGTCACGCCCTGCTCGTCCCACCGGCGGCACAGGTCTGCTTCGGTGGTTTTCAGCGGGTTGTACTGGACCACTGTGGCAGGGGACGTGTTATGGCTTTGCAGCAGGGGTTCCAGCAGGTCCTCCCCGACATTGTCCCGCAGCAGCTCCACCAGTCCCTCCGGATGGGAGTAGCGGGTGGACAGGTCCGACGGCTGGGGCAGGTCCTTCCCTGCCCGCAGCACCGACCGGAGCACCCCGTTGATCAGGCCCGCCGCCCGGGGGTTGGCATACCGTTTCCCCTGCTCCACGGCTTCATTGACAGCAGCGGACGGCGGAATCCGGTCCATAAAAACAATCTGATAGACACCCAGGCGCAGAATATCCTGCACCACCGGCTGGAGCTTCCGCAATCCGCCCTTGACGAACTCCGTCAAATAGAAATCCAGCAGCAGCCGGTTCTGCACGACGCCATAGCACAGCCGCGTAGCCAGCGCCGCGTCCCGGCTGGACAGCCGGTCCCGGCGAATATAGTCTTTCAAAACGCCATCAGACCAGGCGTCGTTTTTCCGACAGGCAATCAGCGCCGCCAATGCTGTGTTTCGTGCAGACATAGTGCCTCCTTACAGTTGAATGGGATGGCCCCGGAAATAGTCGGGCGCCGCCATACGTTTGCCGCCTTCGGCCTGGAGCTGGGTAATGGTAACTACCTTACCGTCGCCGCAGGCCACATCCAGTCCCTTCTTATGGAGTTCCAACAGGGTGCCGGGGGCCTTATCGGTGGTTTTCTCGGTGTACTCCACCCGGTAAATCTTAAACCGCTTGCCGTCCAGCTCCGCTGTGGCTACAGGCCAGGGAATCAGGCCGCGGACATGGTCCACAATCTGTCGAGACGTGCGGCTCCAATCGATGGGCGCCATCTCCTTGGTCAGCATGGGCGCAAACGTCACTTGGCTGGGGTCCTGGGCCGTCCGGGTCACGGTGCCGTCGGCCACATGCTTGACTGTATCGGACAACAGCCCCGCGCCAATCTCGGCCAGCCGGGCCATCAGCTCTTCGGTGGTCTCCATGGGGTCAATGGGGGTCTTGCGGATTTCAATCATATCGCCAGCATCCATTTCCGCCGCCATGTACATGGCGGTGACGCCGGTCTCGTCCAGGCCGTTGAGGATGGCCCACTGGATAGGTCCAGAACCGCGCAGGGCCGGCAGGACGCTGGCATGGATATTGATACAGCCCTGGGGCGGGATATCGAGAACCCGCTGGGGCAGGATTTTGCCATAGGCCACCACCAGAATCAAGTCCGGCTGCAATGCTTTCAGCTCCTCCACCACAGCGTCATCCTTAAAGGTGGTGGGCTGATACACCGGAAGGCCCACAGACTGGGCGTAGATCTTCACCTCGCTCATGGCCATCTTCATGCCCCGATTCTTGGGGGTGTCGGGCTTGGTGTAGACGCCAACAATATTACAGCCGTCTTCATGGATGCGGCGCAGACAGGTGGCCGAAATGGCCGGGGTTCCCATAAATACAATTCTCATGCTTCGCCCTCCGCTTCGTTGGCTAATTCCTCCAGCTCCTCCTGGGTCAGGAACCGCTCCATTTTATCCACATACAGATGGCCGTCCAGGTGGTCCAGCTCATGGCAGAACGCCCGGGCAATAAGCTCTTCGCCCTCGGCCTCATACCATTCTCCAAACCGGTCCTGAGCGCGGACCTTGACCACATTGGGCCGGGTGACAATACCATACTTGCCGGGGACGCTGAGACAGCCCTCCATGCCCGTCTGTTCCCCGCTCTGGGAGATAATTTCCGGGTTGATCAGCTCCAGAATTTCCTCTCCCACGTCTACCACCACCACGCGGCGGAGAATGCCTACCTGGGGTGCGGCCAGACCGACGCCCCGGGCGTCTTCCAATGTCTCCGCCATATCGTCCAGCAGCTCATGGAGCCGGTCATCAAACTTGGTCACAGGGCGGGACACCTTGCGAAGTGTCGGGTCCTCTTCCGTCAGAATATTTCTCAATGCCATGGTAATTCCTCCCATTCAAACTTCTGTCCCGCCGGTCAGCCATAGGGGTTGACATCGGCAAACACCGTGACGCCGCGGTTCTGTCGGTCACGGGAAAATGCTTTCATACACTCCGCCGTCATCCGGCGGATGGCACGACTGTTCTCCACGCCCAGGGTCAGCCGGTACCGGTAGCGGTTATTGACTTTGGCTACCGACGCCGGAGCCGGCCCCAGCAGTACCGCCGGTACCTGCATCTGCTGCAATCCCCGGTCCAGCAACGAGCGGAACCGCCGTGCCGCCTCCTCCACCTGTTCGGCAAAGATGCCGGAAAAGGTCAAAATCAGCAAATCCCGAAAGGGCGGGCAGCCGCGCAGATGCCGCATGGCAATCTCCATTTCATAGAATCGGTCGTAGTCCTGGGCCGCCGCCAGAGTGATGACGGCGTTCTGCGGCGTCATGGTCTGAATCACAGCCGTACCAGCCAATGCGCCCCGCCCTGCCCGGCCTACCACCTGGGTAATCATGGAGAATGTGGTCTCGGCAGCCCGGAAATTGTCCACATACAAGGACATATCGGCGTCCAGGACGCCCACCAGCGTCACATTTTCAAAATTCAGCCCTTTGGCCACCATCTGGGTACCAACCAGCACCGGAATTTTCTCCCGCTCAAACCGTTCCAACAGTTGTTCGTGGCTGTGGACGGCGCTGACGGTGTCAGCATCCATACGGAGAATCTCCGAATCCGGCAACAGCTGCCGCAGTTCTTCCTCCACCTTTTGGGTGCCGGTGCCCATCTGTTTCAAGGGACCACCACACCGGGGACACCGGGCCATCAGGGGTTCCGAATGGCCGCAGTAGTGGCACATCAGCCGTCCGTTGGCTCCGTGGTACGTTAAATGGACGCTGCACCGGGGACACTGGGGCGCTTCGCCGCATTCCACACAGGCCACATACCGGCTGGTGCCCCGGCGGTTGAGAAACAGGATGGTCTGTTCTCCCCGCTGCAATGTCTCATGGATACGCTCCTCCAGAGGCCAGCTGATGGACGTTCCGTTGCCCCGGCGCAATTCTTCTTTACAATCGATGATTTCCACCGATGGCAAATTCTTCCCGTTATATCGATTTTTCAGCCGGTAAAAGCCGATTCGCCCAACTTTTGCCAGATACATGGTTTCGATGGACGGCGTAGCCGACCCCAGCAGGACCATGGCCCCCGTGTGGTGGCCCCGGTAGGCGGCCACTTCCCGTGCATGGTAACGGGGGCTGTTCTCCGATTTATAGGTGTGTTCCTGCTCCTCATCGAGAATCAGCAGGCCCGGCGATTGCAGGGGGGCAAACACCGCTGACCGGGTCCCCACCACCACCCGGGCCGTGCCGTCCCGGATGCGTTTCCATTCGTCATACCGCTCCCCCACTCGCAGACCGCTATGGAGGATGGCAACCCGATCGCCAAAGTGACCGGCAAACAAGCTGACCAGCTGGGGTGTCAGGGCGATTTCCGGCACCAGCAGCATGGCGGTCTTGCCCTGGGCCAGGCACCGGTGAATCAACTGCACATAGACCGAGGTCTTACCGCTGCCGGTGACACCGTAGAGCAGCGCCACGCCAGGATCCGGACGGTCCCACTGGGTACAGATACCATCATAGGCTTGCTGTTGTTCCTCGTTAAGCACCACCGGTTCCACATGGGCCGGACGAATATCCACACGGCGCAGCACCGGCACTTCCTCCAGCGAAATCATTCCCATGGATTCCATACGCCGTAGGGTGGCCGCCGTAGCGCCGGTAAAGTAACAGAGGTCCTTGGTACTGCCGCTGCCCACGGTACACAGCAGTTCCAGCAGCGCCGCTTGGACCGGCGCGGACTTACGACGCCGGTTGGCGTATTCCATGGCCTCCTCAGCGGAAACCGCCAGATATGCCATACGTTCCGTCTTGTCCCGGGTTCGGCGCAGTAGTTCCGAATCATTGCGCAGCAGCTTTTTTTTCTGCAAATATTGCAGCGCACTTTGCAGCGCTTCTTCGTCGGGAAACTGCCGCCGCAGCCACGGGTAATCGGCCTCGCCGCCCAGTGCTTCCAACTGCTCCATAACCGCTTTGGCCAATGGCTGTCGGGAAATGGCTGCTCTCCAGTCACAGTCCGGACAGATGGCGAACCGGTCCACGGTCTGGAACCACAATCCCGCCGGTAAAATGGCCTTGACGGCGTCATAAAACGTACAGAAATACCGTTCCCGGAGAAAGGCCGCCAGCCGCAGTCCCGCCGCGTCCAGTACCGGCCCGTCATCCAGCGTCCGGTCAATCCATTTGAGTTCCGCGCCGTCCCCTTCCTCCAGCGCTGCCACCATGCCTTCACTGCTGCGGTTGCCGCTGCCGAAGGGCACCTGGACCCGCATACCCGGAACCACGTTGCAGTCCTCGGGAATCCCATAGGAATAGAGTCGGTCTATGGCGTAAACAGCCGCCTGGACGGCCACTTTTGCTACCAAACGGGAACCCCCTTAAAAGCACGTTCAAGGCGTAGGCGGTCAGCGCCTGCGCCTTGACGGTATCTTACTTCATATACTCTTCCTTGACCGTCGCCGTCAGCTTGCCATCAGCAACCTCCCGGATGGCCAGGGTGACGGGCTTTTCCGGCAGGGCTTCCTGGTGCAGTTCCGCCTCAATGGAAATCTGGCGGGCCCGGCGGGCCACAACGTTGACCAGCAGGTACCGGCTGTCAATGTGTTTGAGCATTTCACTCATGGGGGGGTAAAGCATGTTAATTGTCCTCCTTCAAATAGTCCAGCCGCAACTGGGCTCTGCACTTTTCTGCTTCCATAATGGCCTGAATCTCATTGGCCGCATGCTGTACATGGTCGTTGATGACAATGTAATCGTATTGGGACGCCTGGGCATACTCCCAGCGCGCCCGTTCCAGACGGCCTGCAATCTTATCATCGGGCGTGTCGCCGCGCCCCCGCAGCCGCCGCTCAATCTCGGCAAAGCTGGGCGCCGCCATAAAGATCAGCACTGCGTCTTCCCGGTTGGAGCGGACCTGCATGGCGCCGCAGGGCTCCACGTCCAGCAGGATATCAAAGCCCTGCTCCAACTGCTGCTGAATGGGCCCCTCCGGCGTACCGTAGCAGTTGCCCACGTATTCCGCGTACTCCAGCAGTTCTCCCCGGTCCAGCATTTGCTGGAACTGTTCTCGGGTGACAAAGTAGTAGTTTTCGCCGTCCACCTCGTTGGGCCGCTTTTCCCGAGTGGTTACCGACACGGAAAACCGCAGGTTGGGGTGACGCCGCATGACCTCCTGCACCACGGTGCTCTTTCCCACGCCCGAGGGGCCGGACAGTACAAACAATCTGCCGTTTGTCATGATTCTTCCATCTCCTCTGCTGTCAACTCCGTATGTTTGTCGTTCATACGTCCCGCCACGGTCTCCGGCAGAATGGCCGAGAGAATCACATGGTCCGTATCCATGATGATGACGGCACGGGTCCGGCGGCCATAGGTGGCGTCAATGAGCATACCGCGGTCCCGGGCCTCCTGAATCATGCGCTTGATGGGCGCCGAATCCGGCGCCACAATGGCAATGAGCCGGCTGGACGAGATCATATTGCCAAATCCGATGTTGATGAGCTTCATGGATTCCTCCCGTCACTCGATGTTCTGGGTCTGTTCCCGTATTTTTTCCAGTTCCGCCTTGATTTCAACCACTGTGCGGGCCTGTTCCAAATCGTTGCCCTTGGAGCCGATGGTATTGGCCTCCCGGTTCATCTCCTGCAGCAGGAAGTCCAGCTTACGGCCAATGGCTCCGCCGCCGGTGAGCATATTCTCCAACTGGGACAGGTGGCTTCTCAGCCGTACTGTCTCCTCGTCCACGGCAATTTTATCAGCGTAGAGGGCAGCTTCGGCCAGAATGCGGCTTTCGTCGATGTTCTGGTTCTCCAAAACCTCCTGCATTTTCGCCGTCAGCCGGGCCCGGTATTCGGCCAGAGTGACAGGGCTGCGGGCTTCCACCTGTTCCGTCAGGGACAGGATGGTACCGGCGCGGCTGCGCAGATCTGCCTCCAGGGCGGCTCCCTCCCGCGTTCGCATGGCGTCGAAAGCCTCCAGAGCTTCCTGAACCACGGCAATCAAATCCTCAGTCACCTGCTCTTCATCGGTGTCCGCTTTCTCCACCAAAAACAGGTCCGGCAGTCTGGCCAGACTTGAGACAGAAATATCATCGGTCACGCCGTAGTCTGTTACGATGGTCCGCATGGCCGCCAGATACCCCTCCAACACCGGCCGGTTCAGGGAGATTTCCACGGCGCTTGTCCCACAGTTGGCAATGGAAAAAAACACATCCACCTTGCCGCGGCTGATGGACGATTTGACCGCCTGCTTTACCGCCTCCTCAGCAAAGGAATAGAGCCGGGGCAGCTTGATATTACAGTCCAGATACCGGTTGTTCACCGACCGGATTTCCACGGAAATTTCCCGGCCATTCCGCGTTTCCACGGCCCGGCCATAGCCCGTCATACTTTTGATCAACGCGCTCCCTCCTTGGGTCCTCGTTCTAAATTCCATTGGTTTCGATCACCACGACGGAGAACCCGCCGTGGTGATCAGATCATTCCTATTCCTTTACCAGTGAGACAGCCGCGCTGTACTGTCCGATGGCCGCCACAGAGCCGTCGCCGCTGACCTCGATGGTCACCGGTACGCTCTGGGTGCCCTCCCGCAGACTGGACGCGTCAATCACCGCCCAGACGTCATCTTCTATCAACTGGTTGACTTCGTCGATGGGACCGCGGACCGTCACCGTCAGCTGCATGGTCATAACATTGACCTCGTAGCCCTCCGGCTCGTTGGCTGTAATGATATCGGTAACCTTCATGGTCTTGCTGGCAATCCGCGACGTATTGACGCTGATATCCACAAAGACGCTCTCCAGCTCCGTCACGTTGACCAGCCCATTGGACAGCGTCACCGGCATATCCTGGGCGATGGGATCAATCATCTGTGCCAAGTCCACCTGTGTGATCGTCAGTTGGTTGGTCTTTTCCAGAACCTCCGGCTCTCCGGCCACAGTGATGGTCTGTGGCTCACAGCTCCATATCATATCGTTTTTCGTGACGCCGCCGCCGTCCAGGAACTCCACTACAATGGGGATTTCCTTCATCTGCAAGATGGGCTGCCGGACTTCAATGGCGTTAACCGACACACCGTTGGCGCTGATGCTGATATTGGAGCTGTCCACCGCCTCGCCGTTGTCATCAATCAATGTGACTGGGCAGGACTGGAGCACCGTCTGTGACAGATTATCCTGCTGCAAAATCACCTGGGCATAGCTGACCTGATTGATCAGGGACTCCGGTCCCTCCAGCAGCACCTCATTGGGCGTACATTCCATACTGGCGGCGTAATAGCCCTCCCGCACCGTACCATCCAGAATCCCCCGCACTGAAACGGTCTTGGACGAGAACCGCTCCACGGTAAATGTGACCGATTGCGGCGTGCCATTCAGCTTCACATCACTGTTGGAAACACCGCTGGGATAGGTTACGCTGTAATCCATGGTGTACGTCCCCGGCTCCTTGATACGGGACACATCCACTGTCAATAAAATATTGGTGGCCGACAGCTTTTGCAGCGTGGACCGGCTACAGGTCACCCGAAGATCCACGGTGGTATCATCGCCTTTGGTAATAACCAGATTGGAGTCGGCCCGGATTTGGTCGGCGCCGTAGAACGTAACAGCCACATCGTTGATGGGCTCGTTGCTGACCTCCTGGTTGACCACCGTCACCACATAGATCCACAGGCAGAGGGACGCCAGCAGGGCCACCGCCATGGATACCAGTTTGCTCTTCATAGTTTCCCACCTTTTTGGGTCAGTTGACCCAGAATGCGCTGGTAGAAGCGCACGGGCTTGGATTCCTCCTTGACGGTCACCAGCTCATTGACCAGCAGACGTTCCAGCGTCTTGGCGGCCAGATGGCGTTTAAGCATACCGCCCACGGCCACAGAGATGGTGCCCGTCTCCTCCGAGACGATAACCACCACGGCATCCGACGCCTCACTCATACCGATGCCCGCCCGATGACGGGTACCAAGGTCACTACTGAGATGGGTATTCTCCGACAGCGGCAGCACACAGCCGGCGGCCGCAATACGGGATTGCCGGATGATCAGCGCGCCGTCATGAAGGGCCGCTTTGGGGAAAAAGATATTGCGCAGCAATTCGTCGGAAACAGCGGCATCCAAAACGGTGCCGGTTTTAAAGTATTCATCCAGCAGGATGTTCCGTTCAAACACAATCAGCGCACCAGTACGGCTCTTGGACATTTTCTCGCAAGCCGTGACCACAGCGGCAATGGCGGCGCTGGCCGGACGGGCCTCCTGTTTGCCGCCCAATAGCTCCTTAACAGACCGGCTGCCCACCTTCTCCAGAAACAGACGCAGTTCCGGCTGAAACATGATCACCAGTGCGATAAAGCCCAGCTCCAGAATGCGGTTTAAAATAAAGTACAGCGCATACATGTGGAACAGGCTGGTAAGCCAGGTAACCAGCAACAGCAGAACGATGCTCTTGGCGATCCGGGACGCCCGGGTGGAGCGGATCATGGTGATGCCCTTATAGAACAGGAACGCTACCACCAGGATATCCAGCACATCGGTAAATTTCATTGTAAAGAGTGACGTCAGAATGCTGTTGAACAGCGCACTTGGCATACTACACCCTTCTTCCAAAATTGCGATACAAGCATTATTTTGTTAATTATACCGTAAACCGCTGCCAATAGCAAGTGGAATCCGGCAAGATTTTGGGAGTTATGCAAAACTTTTCAGCCTTTCCACAACTTCCAGTGTCCGAATAATCTCCGTCTCTGTGGTAAACGCCGACAGGCTGAACCGGACGGTTCCGCCCTCCAGCGTCCCAGCACTTTCATGGGCCAGAGGCGCGCAGTGAAGCCCCGCCCGCACGGCAATACCCTCCTCGGCCAGATGTTGGGCCGCCGTTTCACTGTCCAAATTTCGCAGCACCGCAGATACTACATTGGTCTGTGGACTGCCGGTAAACACCCGCACATGGTCCATGGATGCCAAACCGCTGCAAAGCTGCCGGGTCAGCCGTTCCTCCCGGCTCCGGCGCGTCTCGCCGTCCTCCTGCCGCAGATACGTCAACCCTGCCAGCAAGCCGCAGATGCCTGGCATATTGTGGGTACCCGCCTCGGCCCGTTCCGGCAGCTCCTCCGGCATGGTCCACTGGCGGGACAGCACGCCGGTCCCACCCTCCATCAGAGGTTGGGGCATCTGCCCGCACAGGAGAATGCCGGTACCCTGGGGACCGTACAGTCCCTTGTGACCCGGCATGGCCACATAGGCCGCCTGCCACCCTTTGAGGGAGACCGGCAGCAGCCCCGCCGACTGGGAAGCGTCCACAATCAGCGGTACACCCCGCTCCCGGCACAGGGCGGCAATTTGCTCCACCGGCAGCCGGTAACCGAACACATTGGACACATGGGTACAGACCACTGCCTTGACTTCCGGCGTCAAGGAGGCGGCAAAAGCCGCCACAGTATCCTCCGGGTCAAAGAGTTGCCGTCCGCAGATGCGCAGCTTCGCCCCCAAGGCATACAGGGGCCGCAGCACGGCGTTATGCTCAAATCCGGACAACAGCACCACATCTCCGGAGTGTATCAGACTTTTGATGGCAATATTCAGTCCGTGGGTGGCGTTCATGGTGAACACCACCTGTTCCGGTTCCGCGTCAAACAGCTGCGCCGCCGCCGATCTGGCCCGATACAGCACGTCGGCGGCCTCCATGGCCGCCGGGTGACCGCCGCGGCCCGGTGATGCCAAATGCTCCAACGCGTAGGCAACGGCCTCTTGGACCTGGGGCGGCTTTTGCAGCGTCGTAGCCGCGTTATCGAGGTAAATCACAGAAACACCTCCCGATGGATGCCGTTTTCCACGGTGTAGAGCCGTCCGAAGTCCACATGGTTCTGCCGCAGCACCGATACCGCACCGGCCAGCGACTCCCGCCGCAGGGCCAGCACATAACCACAGCCCCGGTCCGCCAACGCGGCCGGAAGCCGCTGCAAGCGGCACGGAATGCCCGAATAATCCAAAAGCTCCGCTCCCCTTTGGGCCCGCGTGATGGTGCGGAACGCAATCATACAATCATACATGGTATTTCCCTCCCCACCAATCTATGCATCCCTCCGGCGCCTTGTCGAAATTTCCCGTTTGAATTCACAGTTTCTTCATATTTTTTTGAAAATCGGTTGACAAGGTTTCGGAATTGCTTATAATAGAGGGCAAATAGCCAATGATAGAGGTGCGAACTGCAAGAGTACATCCCATGGCCGCAGGCAAATCCGGCGGGATGGAAAGGGCTGTTCGCCGAAGGGTACCAGCCGGTCTGCCTGCCGGATGTTCCCTGGGCCGTCGGAAAAGATCCGCCGGACTGTCACGAAAGTGGAGCGCTGTCATGCCATAGGAGTTCCGGCTGCCCGGAACAGTCTGTCATGGTCCGCCTCCCGAACCATGGCATTTTTATTTTTGGAGGATATCCTATGAATTTGCGAAACCGGAGGCCGCTGGTCTCCCTGCTGATGGTGGTCATGATGCTGGCCGCTCTGACCATTGCCGTTATGGCCGCCGGTCAACCGGCCACCAATCTGGTGAAGTGCCCCGACTGCGGCGGCTCCACGGCCTGCATGACCTGCTATGGTCTGGACCCGTCCTGTGCCGACTGTGCTGGGACCAACGTCTGTGCCACTTGCAGCGGCATGGGTCAAATCGACTCCCCCAGCAACTACTACAATACCATCTGGGCCCTGCTGCCCCCGATCATTGCCATCACCCTGGCGCTGATCACCAAGGAGGTTTATTCCTCCCTGTTCATCGGTATTCTGGCCGGCGGTCTGCTGTACTCCAACTTCGATTTTGAAGGGACCATACTCCATGTCTTTGAAGACGGCATTGTTTCGGTGCTGTCCAGCGCTTATAATGTTGGCATTCTCGTCTTCCTGGTGATTTTGGGCGCCATGGTCAGCCTGATGAACAAGGCCGGCGGCAGCGCCGCCTTCGGTCGCTGGGCTCAGAAGAGCATCAAAAGCCGCACCGGCGCTCAGCTGGCCACCATCATTCTCGGCGTCCTGATTTTTATTGACGATTACTTTAACTGTCTGACCGTTGGCTCCGTCATGCGGCCGGTCACCGACAAGCATCAGGTATCCCGGGCCAAGCTGTCCTATCTGATTGACGCTACCGCCGCACCCATTTGCATCATCGCTCCCATCTCCTCCTGGGCCGCTGCCGTGTCCGGCTTCGTGGAGGACGGCTCCGGTCTCTCCCTGTTCATCCGGGCCATTCCCTACAATTTCTATGCGCTGTTGACCATCGTCATGATGGTGGGGCTGGTGGTCCTCAAAGCCGATTTCGGTCCCATGGCCCGCCATGAACGCAACGCCATCGAGCGGGGCGACGTGTTCTCCGGCTCCAATCCCTATGCCACGGAGAAAGAGTTGTATGTGAACCCCAAGGGCCGCGTCATTGATCTGGTTTTCCCCATCGCCTCCCTCATTGTCTGCTGTGTCATCGGCATGATCTATTCCGGTGGCTTCTTCTCCGGTGAAAACTTTGTGGATGCCTTTTCCGGTTCCGACGCCTCTGTGGGTCTGATGCTGGGCTCCGCCTTTGCCATGGTGCTGACCTTTGTCTTCTACCTGTGCCGCCGTGCCATGACCTTCCGCGACATGATGGACTGCATCCCCGAAGGTTTCAAGGCCATGGTCCCGGCCATTCTGATTCTGACCTTTGCCTGGTCCCTGAAAGCCATGACCGATTCCCTTGGCGCCGGTGTCTTTGTTGCCACCGCCGTTAAAAGCTCCGCCGCCGGGTTCCAGGCGCTGCTCCCCGCTATTGTCTTTGTCATCGGCGCGTTTCTGGCCTTCGCCACCGGCACCAGTTGGGGCACCTTCGGCATCCTGATTCCCATTACCTTGGATGTCTTCGATTTGACCACGCCCATGGGTATCATCTGTGTGTCCGCCTGTATGGCCGGCGCTGTCTGCGGCGACCACTGCTCCCCAATTTCCGATACCACCATTATGGCGTCCGCCGGCGCCCAGTGTGACCATGTGAACCATGTGTCCACCCAACTGCCCTACGCCATCACCGCCGCCGCAGTCTCCTTTGTGACGTATATTCTGGCCGGTTTCATCCAGAATGCCTGGATTTGTCTGCCCATTGGCATTGTGCTGATGCTGGGTACGTTGCTGGTCATCAAGCGGGTCACAAAAAAATAATACTGCAAAGTCAAAAGGACCGATGCCCGTGCATCGGTCCTTTTTCTGTTTCTTTTAATTGCTCTGTTCCAGCATACAGACGGCGTGGGCGGCGATACCGTCGCCGGTACCGGTAAAGCCCATGCCCTCCTCCGTGGTGGCCTTGATATTGACCCGGTCCTCGGGGATGTTCAATGTCTGGGCAATATTCTGCACCATCTGCGGAATATGGGGCGCCAGTTTGGGCTTTTGTGCCACAATGGTGGCGTCAATATTGCCCACGGTCCAGCCCCGGCCCAGCAGGTGCTTCCCCACATACTCCAACAGCAGCAGACTGGAAATCCCCTTATACTGGGGGTCCGTGTCGGGGAACAGCTTGCCGATGTCTCCGGCCGCCGCCGCACCCAACAATGCGTCCATAATGGCATGGACCACCACATCGGCATCCGAATGGCCATCCAATCCCATCTCATAGGGGATTTCCACACCGCCTAAAATCAGTTTTCTTCCCTCCACCAGCCGGTGGACGTCATAACCGTGTCCGATTCTCATGGTTGCTCTCTCCTTTTCAGAATCGCCTGCGCCACCACCAAATCCATGGGAGTGGTGATTTTCAGATTTTCCTCGCTGCCCTCGGTTAAATGGACCTGCATTCCCAGCCGCTCTGCGGCGGAACAGTCATCGGTCAAAGGTGCGTCGTCTTCCAACGCCTTATACAGTGCGCCGCGGATAAAGTCCAAATCAAAAATCTGCGGTGTCTGGATGGCGACCAGACGGCTGCGGTCCGGTGTGGCGGCAATGACACCGTCACCGGTTACCTTAATGGTGTCCTTGACCGGTACCGCCGGAGCCGCCGCGCCGGTGCGTTCCGCCTTGGCGATGGTCTCCAGCAGAATTTCCTGGGTAACCAGAGGGCGGGCGCCGTCATGGATGGCCGCCAGGCCCTCCCGCTGCGCCAATGCGTCCAGGCCCCGCAGCACCGACCGGGTCCGGTCGCTGCCGCCGCTGAGTACCTGTTGGACCTTGGTAATCTGGTGGTCCCGGCACAACTGCTCCACCGGTTTTATCAGGTCTTCCCGTGTGACCACCACCACCGTATCCACCCGCTCACAGCGCTCAAACGCTTCCAGCGTATGCAGCAATACGGGCTTACCGTTCAGGTCCACCAGCGCCTTATCGATGCCCTGCATACGGGACGCCGACCCCGCTGCCACAATGACGGCGGCACAGGGCATGGGCTCCGTCTTCCGATGTTTTTTCCGTCCCAATTCCATATCAAAGCTCCATAACTGTCTGTTTGAACGCGTTGCCCCGGACCATAAAGTTGCGGAAATGGTCAAAGGACGCACTGGCCGGGGACAGCATCACCACGTCGCCGGGCTGCGCCGCCCGGGCCGCCGTGCGGATGGCGTCGTAAAAATCCGCTTCCTCCAGAATTTCCGGGGAGCCGGGGACATAGTTGGCCGCCTGTTCCACAGCGGCCCGGATTTTCGGCGCGGTCGCTCCCGTGAGGACCAGCGTCTTCACATGGTCCACAATCTCCGGTCCCAAATCGTCATAGGGAATGTGTTTATCATAGCCGCCGGCAATCAGAATGATTTTCTGATTGAAGCTCCGCAGGCCCGCACGGGTCCGGGACGGGCTGGACGCGATGGAGTCATTATAAAACTTCACGCCGTCCTTGACCCGCACCAGCTCAATGCGATGCTCCACGCCGCCGAAGTTCCGGGCCACATGACGGATATCTTCGTCAGAGGCCAGCCCCTCTACGGCACAAATGGCCGCCATATAGTTCTCCACGTTGTGAATGCCCGGCAGGAAAATCTCCGACTGCTCCAGAATTTTTTCCGGCGGCTCACCGCAGCGCCAGATGACGCCGTCCTCCAGGTATACGCCCCGCTGGGGACGGGTCCGGCGGGAAAATTCCAGTACCGTGCCTTTTGCCTTGGGTACAAAGCTATGGGTAATCTCATTGTCCCGGTTCAAGACCACCGTATCTCCGGCTGTCTGATGGAGATAGATGTTCTCCTTGGCCGCCACATACTCCGCCATATCCTTATGTACATCCAGATGGTTGGGAGCCAGATTGGTCAGGACGGCCACCTTGGGGCTGTGCTCCATGTCCATCAGCTGGAAGGAGCTGAGCTCCACCACCGCTACATCCGCAGGGCTCATCTCCCCTGCCTTGGGCAGCAGCGGTTGGCCGATATTGCCGCCCACCCACACGGTACGTCCTGCCTGCTTGAGAATCTCCGCAATCAGCGTTGTGGTGGTGGTTTTTCCGTCGGAACCGGTGACGGCAATGATGGTACAGGGGCAGACCTGGAAAAATGCCTCCATCTCCGAGGTCATGACCATGCCTCGCCGCCGCATATCCACCAGCTGCGGCCGGTTGGGATGCAGGCCCGGCGTGCGGAACACCACATCAGCGGTGACGTTTTCCAGATAGTCCGGCCCCAGCTGTAACTGCAATCCCTGCTGCTCCAGCTCCAACACCTCCGGCTCCAGCTGGTCCCGCTGGGCCATATCGCAGCCTAAGACCTGGGCACCGTGGGCCAGCAGCAGCCGCACCAGAGGCCGGTTGCTGACGCCCAGGCCCAGGACGGCCACCCGCTTGCCCCGCAGCGCCTCAAAATAGCGTTCCATTCGCTCGTTCATGGCAGTTCTCCTCTCCAGGTTCCAAAAAAACCGCGGTCCGCTTCGGCATCGTGGCCGCGGACCCATTCCAACCCATTATATCTATCTTTTCTTTTTTTTGCAACCGATTTGACATTTCTCTCGAAATCCGTTAGAATAACTGATGCGACCGGGCCGGACAGCCGCGCGACCAGTACCGAAAGGTCGGCCGTGAGGAAAGTCCGGGCTCCACAGGGCAAGGATAACGGGTAACGCCCGCCGAAGGCGACTTCAGGAAAAGTGCAACAGAGATATACCGCCCCGCCGGTACTTGTATCGACGAGGTAAGGGTGGAAAGGCGAGGTAAGAGCTCACCCATCAACGGGGAACCGCTTGATGCTGTAAACTCTATCCGGAGCAACACCGCAGAGGGGACTCAGGCTTGCCCGGCCGTCCCCGAGAAGGTGGCTGGAGCGTACCGGCAACGGTGCGCCTAGATAGATGGCTGTCGATTACAGAACCCGGCTTATAGGCCCGATCGCATTTTATACAGAAACAAACCCCCGGCCCAGCCGTAATCTCATTAAGATAAGCGACAGACCAGACTGCCTTGTGTGCGGTCTGGTCTGTGTTTCAAATATTTGAAAAAAATCACAGAAAATACTTGACAAAATATAAAAAATCGTCGGCCCTGCCTTGAGAGCAATTTCAAGGCGGTCACGTCGATGAAAAGCTACCCCAAAGCCCTAAAAAACTGTTGGATACCATACACCAAATACAAAAGGATTTATCAAAATAAACGACCGATCCCAAACGGGATTTTACACGAAATCGCAAGTATCAAAGAAGTTGCCTACGCACAGGGTGATTGCGCCAAAGAAATGGAGCACGATGCCTTGCTGAAAGAAGCAACGGCGAAACGTTGAATTTGACGGAGGATTTTATGAAGATAAATGATATTGAAACTTCAAGACTTTTATTAAGAGGATTCACGAAAGAAGATGCTTTGTGGGCATATAGTATCTGGAACAATCCAGAGATGGGACAATATTTGCCAGATGAAGCAAAAGAAGAAATAGATGATGAATATTTGAAAATGTTAGAAGGCTTAGGCGAGGATGAGGAATGTTGTTATTTGATTCCTGTTTTTAAGAATTCATTAGAACGGGTAGGGACATGCAGTTTCATGATAAGTGATGACAAGAAAGTATACGATATTGCTTATTGCGTACATAAGAATTTCTGGTGTCAAGGCTATGCAACTGAAATCGCTCAAGGAATGATAGATTATGCTCGTAGTCAAGGAGCTGAGAAAGTAACTATTTATGTGAGTCAGGAAAATGCCGCTTCTAATCGGGTTGCCCAGAAATGTGGCGGAAAAATTGTCAGTGAGAGCACATATAAGAAAAAGGGAACAGATATAATCATGAAAGATTATAAATACGAAATTCTATTGTAGAGTATTTCATACTATAAATGAGCAAAACTGTCAAAATGCACAAAGTTATGCCACGGTTTGCATGAGCAGGTCAAAGGGGACATGATTTGCCCCACACTGATACAGGTAGGCAATGCGCTCCATTTGAATTTGCTTTTGGATGTGGCGATAGCCCTCAGAAAAGGGCATAAAAGTCCCTGTACCCATACAGGAAATATAATAGGCCCGAGATGTGAGGAGCCAAAAGCGTCGGATACCCTGCGCACTGCGCATTTGACATTGATCAAATGCCAGTTTTGCCTTGCACTGACGGAAACCCGTGGCAATTACACTTTCTTTACTCCAGCCTGCTCCAATATGCTGGCTAGCTTTTTTGTGAACATTCCTGTCAGTCTGTACTTCTTCCCGTCTGTTGTCACCAGAGTGATACCACTCATGCCCGCAGAAAAAGAAACGATCTGGTCAAGAGGAAATTCAAAATGGATACCAACCGAAAGAGGCTCTGTAAACAGTACACGCTGGTCGGTGATATGCAGCTTGCCTGGATTGGGCTTTGGTATAATACCCAAGATCATCTCAATGTAAGACGCATCCGCTGCTCCTAAGAGCTTCTTATTTTCTCGCAGTTCCCATTTTAGTTTCATTGTTTTGCCTCCTGTATGTAAGATTGCTCTATTCGGTATCATCAGAGAAATCTGATGGTATTCTCCTATCATGGCTCTACGCGCTCCTGCGCTTTGCTCCGGGCGGTTGGCCTGATCTTGCTGGCGATGGCAGATCCAACTACCAGCAGAAGAATCCCGGCTCCAGCGCGGATGGCTAAATCCAGCATCCAGCTGACCTTGCCGTGGCGGTACATATCCAGCACATACACCGAGTCAACCTCATACTCCTCCGCCATCTGATGGAGCATGGTTTTTTCCTCGGTGGTTGTGTACCTGATATAGCCTGTAGGCAGCTCATCGCCAGAGCGCAGCATGAGATAATCGTCAAAGTAGACACAGACATAGGAGCCGTCCTCCAGCGGAGCCAGATAGTAGCCGTTGTAGTGGCCAGACGCCAAGAACTTAAGCAGGAAACTCCGGATCGGGCCTGTGGGATAGGCCACGGGGATATATTCGGAAATGATAGCCGTCTTCTTTACCCCGCTGTTGTGGTGGGTGTGCTCTCCTGCATACTCTAAATCCCGCAGACGCAGCAGAGGGCAGCGGATCAGACTCTCTTTGGGTACTGTGGCCGGGGTGGTTTGAAAGAAGAAACCCTCCACATCGTCCTGGGTATGTATGACGGAGACAGACTGATCCGGCATCTGCCCCTGCTCTGTCCCAGTTCCAACTCCCAAGTCATAGATCCAGCCGGTAGGGGCACCCATCATCAACCAAAAGGTAACGGCAATCCCGCATACAATTTTCAAAATGGAAAGTGGGGTATATTTTTTGTGTTCCATGGTTTAACTTCACCTCTCACAATTTCTTTGCTTTCGGCCCCTTTCGTATAATTTCAGGACAATTTCGCCAGAAGTGCTACTCCTTCAGGTAGAGAATGGCCTCCACGGTAAATATTGCCTCTGTGCTTTCGATTTGGAGCTCGCCGTGGTACTTGTCCACAATGCGCCGGACGATTCCAAGCCCCAGGCCGTGGCCCTCGCCTTTTTTTCGGGAGCGGTAAATCGGGCCGTCGGGCCCGGCTGTTTGGAATGTCATTCCATCATAACTGTTAACAATCCTCAAAAAGAACACGCCTCGATCTACGCGCAGGGAAAGTACGATCCATCGATCGCCGCTCGCTGGCAGGGCCTCCACTGCGTTATCCAGAAGATTGCCCAAAATGATATTCAGGTCAAAGGCATCCGCAGTAAAGCTCTCCGGCAGTGTTACATCCAACTCCAACCGGGCCCCGGCAGCTTCCGCCTGCCCAAGTTTATAATTCAAAATACTATCAATATCTGGATTACCTGTTGGATCAGGCCGGGGCGGATCAGTTTTTGGCCAAAAGCATCCAGATACCGTTCCAGTTCTTGTAGTTTACCCTGGGCGGCATATTCCCGCAAAACTGCCAGATGGTTTTTCATATCGTGACGCAGGACGCTGGTTTGCCGTTCCGACTGACGCATCAGGTCAAATTCTGCCCGATATGCACGGTTTTGCCGTGTTAACAACTCCTTTTCATAGTAAGCGGCGCTATACTCCTCCAGACGATCCAGCACATAAAAAGTCAGCAGATTGAGGACCAACAGGATGCAGGAGAACATCAGAATCATCATGCCGCCCAGACGCTCATATTCCCGGCAGATAATCAATACATGCAATAGCGTCCCGCAAGGGATTGCCAGGATAGCAAGCCAGTACAGCCGGGATATTCTGGGCGACATTTGTGGCGTATGTCTTTGCTTTAATGCCAGAGAAAGCAGGAACAGGATCAACTGTGCTATGTGCGTACCTACCAACATATTTGCGTCCTGCGGCACCTGGAATACCATCATCAGGGCGTAAACTGGAGCCTCACACAACATAAACAGGCAAAGCAGCCCCAGGGCTCTTGCCAGTTTTTCCAGAAACTTTCCTGGATAGAGAAACGTCAGGCCAAGCAAAGTCGCAATCGTACCGATGGCATTTAGTACAGGAACGCCAATCAGCAGATTATTCAAGGCATTGATCAGCCAGAAGCCTCCATAAGCCAGATACTCTTTTTTCCGTTCGATCCCGCTGCGGTCACAATAGACCCCGAACAGCCGATAAACCGCACTTAACCGCATAACACTGGAACATAGATAGGTCAAAAGATACAGAAAATCAGTCATGGCTTTTTCCTTCCTTTCGGGATGCGTTGGAAGATCAACTCCCGTACCTGCTTTCGGAAATTTTGACTGATCGACAATTCTGTACCATCATCCAAAGACAAACGGTCATAATGGATGCAGCGCACATATCGGTCATTCACAACATAGGATTGATGGATTTGGAAAAAGTCCGGTTTTGGCAAAGTGGAAAATATCTCGGCCAACCGTTGAGAACAAGTATAGTCTCCCTGGGTTGTGTGGATCGTCAACCGCTTATTATAGCTTTCTACATAGCGTATTTCCCGTAGAGGAATCCGTTGGGCCTGCTTGCCGGAAAAAACTGTCAAAGTTGCATCCAACTTAGGAGCCAACTCCAGAGCCTGTGTTACACAAGCAGAAAGCTTCTCTTCATCCAGCGGTTTCGTCAGGAAATTCAGAGGCCGCACATCAAATAGCTCCATAGCATATTTTCTGTGGGCGGATATGTAAAGCACTTGGGTTGAATTGTCCCGGAGCTCCTCTCGCAGAAGTTTTCCCACTGTCACACCGTTTTGGGATTGCAGCTCAATATCCAGAATCAGCAGAAAAAATGTCTTCCCGACCCGTAAGTTGTCTAGCAAGCTCTCGCCGTTGGAAAATTCCGAAACCACAAACTCCCCTTGGCGGGGATGTGTAGAAAGAGCACGGACGATCTGTGCCCGGATCGCTTCCTCGTCATCGCACACAGCAATTTGATACATATAGCAGCACCTCCTTCCCAATTTCGTCCAGCCAATAAAGTCCTATGACAGATCGTTTTTTATTATACGGATATGCTGGGTTTCCGTCTACCCTATAGCGGAATCCGTCGTCTACTTACCGGAAATCGTTGTCGGTTGCATACTTCAAAAAGATTTTCTTTTGGAAAGTGATTTGTCAAGCGTGTTTTTCCCTTCCCATGTTGGTATCTATCTTAATGAACTATGAATGAGCAAAACTGAAAAAGTGCACAAAAAGAAGACATCACCCCGTTG
>ERZ1643251.1162-NODE-1162-length-31305-cov-12.427616_pt1 | contig 31305 bp, 28 predicted proteins | sample MGYA00579261_ERZ1643251 | MGnify/ENA primary metagenome ERZ1643251 (study PRJEB29033, sample SAMEA4952267) | chicken gut metagenome | biome: Broiler Chicken; feature: Gastrointestinal Tract; material: Caecum | place: Ireland | collected 2018 | study: Broiler... | reverse complement strand
GTCCCCGATACGAGAAAAAGGCCACTTTTCGGTGACCTTTTTCGACAGGCTGAGGGAAAAGGCAGAATGCCTTTTCCCTTTTTTGCTGTTCGTCACCATCTGCTGGCCAATGAAACCAAAAAGGCAGGGATAGCGAACGCTTGGAGATTCATGCTATAATGACAGCATGGCCAAACAAGCAAAACACGGTAAGTCTTGTCCGCCATAAACAGCAAAGAGGGGAACAGGAATGGAACAGATTTTTCTCTTAGAAGATGATGACGCACTGGGACGCGGCATTGCCATGGCTTTGGAAAGCCCAGAGTGTCCCGTTATTCGGACGGAAAATATCGCACAAGCAAAAGAAGCTTTGGCACTGCGGCCGTTTTCTCTATTGATTTTGGATATCAATCTGCCGGATGGCAGCGGGTTGGATTTGCTGCGGCAGCTTCGTGCGGGCGGCGTGACCACGCCCGTCATTTTGCTTACGGCCAACGATATGGAATTGGATGAGGTGACCGGGCTGGAAGCTGGGGCGGATGATTATATTACAAAGCCGTTTTCTTTGGCGGTGCTTCGTGCCCGAGTAAATGCCCAGCTGCGGCGCAGCCAAGCAAAAAGCGCAGATGTCCTTGTACTTGGGCCGTTCCGGTTTGATTTTAAGCAAATGCAGTTTAGTCGAGACGGAAATATGGTGGAGCTTTCCAAAACCGAACAAAGGCTGCTGCGGGTACTGGTTGAAAACCGCGGGCAAACAATTCCGCGCGATGTATTATTAGACCGTGTGTGGACGGATGCAGCGGAATTTGTGGAGGAAAATGCCTTGTCCGTCACTATGAAGCGGCTGCGAACGAAGCTGGAAGCCGACCCTGCCAAGCCGGACTATTTAAAAACGGTATATGGCATTGGCTATACTTGGGCGGTGAGAACATGATGGGGTATTTCATAGCGGGGGCTGCACTTTTGGCGGCACTGGTTTTGGTGGTATGGGATCGGGTTCAGCTGGCGCGCACCATGAACCGTTTAGACGAAATGCTCACCTGTGCGATGAACGGAAGCTTTTGTGAAAAGCACTTTGATGAAAGCCGTTTGTCGGCGCTGGAAAGCCGACTGAACCGTTATTTAACGGCAAGCGATTTTTCTGCCCGTACCATTCAAATGCAAAAGGATGAAATCAGCCGCCTCATTTCAGATATTTCCCACCAGACGAAAACGGCGGTAGCAAATTTATGTTTGTATGCGCAGCTGCTGGAAGAACAGTCACTGAGCGCTGAAGCTCTCAATTGCGCTCATGCCATCGAAGCACAGGCGCAAAAGCTGCAATCTTTGATTGAGATTTTGGTGAAAAGCTCTCGTTTAGAAACAGGAATTTTAGCACTCCATCCGCAGGAAAATCCGCTTGGCCCAATGGTGCAGCGGGCAGTAGAGCAGTTTAGGCTCAAAGCCCAAGAAAAGGAAATTGACCTCACTTGCGAAAACGTGCAGGGAACAGCGGTATTCGACCCAAAGTGGACAGAGGAAGCCTTGTGCAATTTAGTGGACAATGCCCTAAAGTATACGCCTCGCGGCGGGCAAGTTCACCTTGCCGTGCGAATGTATGAAATGTTTTGCGCGGTTTGTGTCAGTGACAGCGGGCCGGGCATTCCCGAAGATGAGCAAGCGAAAATTTTTGGCCGTTTTTACCGCTCCCCCGAAGCGTACAGCAAGGAAGGCGTGGGCATTGGATTATATCTGACGCGCCAGATTGCAGAAAAGCAAAGCGGCTACCTGAAAGTGGAGAGTACGCTTGGAAAAGGAAGCTGTTTTTGTCTGTTTTTGCCGCGGGATGAACGCTGCACCCGAAAGACAAGAACCTCTTAAAAAGCAATTTTCCGCTCAAATGTGACAAAACCGTTATTTTCAGGAAAGAACGGGGAAAGATGATTTTGATAGACTCTGTATCGTCGAAAGATGATGCAGAGTTTATGTTTAGGGGGATTTGCAATGACGGTACTGCAAACAAAAGATTTAAAAAAATATTATGGCAGCGGAGAAAACCAGGTAAAAGCGCTGGACGGCGTGAATTTGTCGGTAGAGCAAGGGGAGTTTGTAGCAATTGTGGGGACGTCCGGCTCGGGAAAATCCACTTTGCTGCATATGCTGGGCGGGCTGGACCGGCCCACCGGCGGCACCGTGATTGTGGAGGATAAGAATATTTTCTCGTTAAAAGATGAGGCGCTGACCATTTTCCGACGGCGAAAAATTGGCTTTGTGTTTCAATCGTACAATTTAGTACCCGTGCTCAGTGTGTGGGAAAATGTGGTTTTGCCCATTCAGCTGGACGGCAAAAAACCGGATGAAAGCTATATCAATGAGGTCATCGCCAGCCTAGGGCTGGAGAAAAAACGGAAAAATCTGCCCAATCAGCTTTCCGGCGGTCAGCAGCAGCGGGTGGCCATTGCCCGCGCTTTGGCAGCAAAACCGGCTATTTTGCTGGCGGATGAACCGACCGGAAATTTGGACTCGAAAACAAGCCAAGATGTGCTGGGCTTAATGAAAGTAATGGGGCAGAAATTTGGCCAAACAATGGTGATGATTACCCATAACGAAGAAATTGCGCAAATGGCAGACCGCATTGTGCGTATTGAAGATGGACGCATTGCAACACGATAAGGGGGCGAAAGAGATGCATGTTTCTAACCGCGGCTGTATACGCCGTTTAAGCTTTCGTGTTCTGGGTGCCAATCGAACACGGAATTTGGTTGCTGTCCTTGCCATCGCATTGACGGCAATGCTGTTTACTTCTCTTTTCACCATCGCCTTATCCATCAATGAAGGCATTCAGCAAAATACGTTTCGCCAGATAGGCGGCTATTCTCATGGCGGATTCAAGTATCTGACACAAGAGCAGTTTGCGCAATTGCGGCAAGACCCGCTGATTCAAGCGTGGGGAGTGCGCCGCTTTTTAGGAATGCCTGCCGAACCGCCGTTCAACAAGGCTCATGTGGAAATAGGTTACTCGGATGCAAACCAAGCGCACTGGATGTACTGTGACCCGGTGCAAGGCCGTCTGCCCCAAGAAGGAACAAACGAAGCGGCGACGGATACGCGGGTATTGGAGCTTTTGGGGCTGGAGCCGAAGCTTGGCGCACAATTTACCATGACGTTTGACGTAGACGGGCACAGCACCACCCAGACCTTTACTTTATGCGGATGGTGGGAATATGACGAGGCAATCGCGGCAAACCACGTTTTCATTCCGCAAAGCCGATTGGATGAAATTTTGAGCGAGACAGGCGTCACCCCGCCGGGGGAGGACGGCATGACGGGCGTTTGGAATATGGATGTCATGCTGCGCAATGGTTCGCGTTCCATTGAGGCGGACTTAAACAAAATCCTCGAAAATCACGGCTATCAGTCACAGGCAAGAGAGGACGGCGGCAATTACATTGATATCGGCGTCAACTGGGGCTATACGGGCGCACAGCTGGCCGATAAGCTCGACCCGGTGACCGTTTTGCTGATGGCGGGTATTCTGGCGCTCATTTTGCTCACCGGGTATCTCATCATCTACAATGTGTTTCAAATTTCCGTGGCGGGCGACATTCGTTTTTATGGGCTTTTGAAAACCATCGGCACCACACCGCGTCAACTGCGGCGCCTTGTCAGGATGCAGGCGGTAATGCTTTCTTTAGCGGGCATCCCCCTCGGGCTCATTTTAGGCTGGCTTTTGGGCGGCATTTTAACGCCGGTCATTGTGCGGCAGCTGAACGCAGTTACACCGGTGGTATCCGTCAGCCCTGCCAGGTTTGTCCTGTCGGCGGTGTTTGCACTGGTGACTGTGCTGATTTCCTGCCGCCGTCCCGGGCGCTTGGCGGGAAAGGTTTCCCCCGTGGAAGCCGTGCGCTACACCGAAGCCAAAGAGGTAAAAGCAAAAAAGACACGGGCGGCAAAAGGCGTGTCTTTGTTTTCGATGGCTTTTGCAAACTTGGGGCGCAGCCGAGGCAAAACCATTGTCACGATTTTCTCTTTATCGCTGGCGGTGGTGCTTCTCACGGCAACGGTCACGTTCACCGGCAGCTTTGATATGGACAAATATATTGCCAACTTTACGGCAAGCGATTTTATCGTAGCCGATGCGCGTCAGTTTCAAACAGGTACAGAAATTTTCAACACCGATATGGCAGTCACTCAGGAAGTCATTGACGCTGTAAATGCACAAGGCGGAATAGAAAACAGCGGCAGAGTTTACGGCAAGGTTTCCGGCGCGCAGGAGTTTGTGACAGAAGAATATTATCGGTCACTTTGGAGCCGGTGGTACACGCCGGAGCAGCTGGACAGCAAGGTGAAATCTTTGGAGCGCAGCGAGGAGGGGTTGCTGGCAGACGGCGTGCAGCTTTACGGCATGGAGCCTTTTGCGCTTGACCATTTAACCGTGCTGGAAGGGGACCTCAGCAAGCTGTATGATTCCGATGAAAATGTGATTGCCGCAGTTTATGCTGAAGATGAATATGGCAAACCTGATTGGCAAAGCCATTGGGCAAAGCTGGGCGATACAGTGAGCATTCGCTATGTGGATGAGTTTGAATATTACAATGCGGATACCAAAGAGGTTTACGGCGCTTTGGAAAATGTGCCGGAGGGCGTCGCGGCGCAGTCGCGTGCTGTGAAGTATCGTGATGTCGAGTACACCGTTGCGGCGCTGGTATCTGTGCCGAGCGCACTGAGCTATCGTTATTACAGCCTTGATGAATTTGTGCTTGGAGCAAATACATTTATCAGAGATACCAACACCGATTGTGTCATGTATTACGCCTTGGATACGACACAGGAATCCAATGACGATATGGAGCGTTTTCTGGCCGATTACACAGAAAATCAAAATGCGCAGTTTGACTATGAGAGCAAAGCGGGGTATGCCGCTGAGTTTAAAAATGTACAGGATATGTTTTTGCTGCTGGGCGGCGCGATGAGCTTTATTGTCGGCCTTGTGGGAGTGTTAAATTTCTTCAATGCCATTGTCACAGGCATTACGGCACGCCGCCGCGAGCTGGCTATGCTGCAATCCATCGGAATGACAGCGCGTCAGCTGAGAAAAATGTTGATGATAGAGGGGCTTTTATATACCTTTGGCGCGGCGCTGGCTGCGTTGGTGCTCATTTTGCTGACCGCACCATGGGTTGGCCCGGCTTTGAATGGCTTAATCTGGTTTTTCACTTATCGCTTTACGCTTTGGCCGTTTGCTCTCATCCTGCCGATTTTTGCGGTGCTGGGGTTGGTGATTCCCGTGTTAAGCGGGCGGGCAGCCGAGCGTTACTCCGTGGTAGAGCGCTTGCGTCAAGAATAAACCGTGAAAAGGTGAGCGCTCCAAAATAAGATGGACAAAATAAAACGAGAGGATCATCCTTTGAACGGGATAACCTCTCGTTTTGCTGTTTTTTCGATGGCGCGGCAGACACGCTGAAATCTCAAGTATTTCCGTGTGGGCCAATCACGCCGCCGCCAAGTACAATATCTCCGTCATACAAAACAACCGCTTGTCCCGGCGTGATGGCTCGTTGGGGGGCGTCAAACAGAACCTTTACCGTTCCGTCAGAAAGAGCGGTGGCCGTCGCGGGCTGTTCGGCTTGTCCGTATCGAATTTTTGCCTTGCACCGAATGGGGCGGCAAGGCGCACTACCGGAAATCCAGTTGAAATCATCGGCAGTCAAATGGCGCTGATGCACATCGGCGTTTTTGCCTAAAGTAATGGTATTGCTTGCGGGATCAATCGCGCAGACATAGTGAGGTTTGGAAAAAGAAATTCCTAAGCCTTTTCTTTGCCCTATCGTATAGTGAATAATGCCGCGATGCTGTCCGAGCACCGCGCCGGATAAATCTACAAAGTTCCCCGGACAAACAGGATGCTTTGCATATAGCTCAACGATACGGGAGTAATCGCCGTCCGGTACAAAACAAATATCCTGACTGTCCGGCTTTTCGGCATTGGTAAAACCGTGCTCTTGCGCCAGCTTGCGAACCGTCGTTTTTTCAAGCTCGCCCAGCGGAAACATCGTTTGACTCAGCTGCTTCTGTGTCATTGTGTAAAGGACATAGCTCTGGTCTTTCTTAGCATCGACTGCTTTTTTTAAAATATATTGCCCGCCCTGTTTTTCAATGCGTGCATAATGACCGGTTACAACTTTGTCACAGCCTAAAATCTGCGCCCGCTCAAACAGCTTGCCGAATTTCATATATCGGTTACAGTCAATGCAAGGGTTGGGGGTTCTGCCGTTTTCATAGCTCCAAACAAAACGGTCAATAATGTTTGCGCGGAAATCCTGCGAGAAATTGAAAATATAATAAGGAATTTCCAAATAACGCGCAATTCGCTTGGCATCTTCGACATCGTCTAATGAGCAGCAGGTATGCTCGTTCTCAATGCCGGCATCTTCATTCCGGTAGAGTTTCATGGTACAGCCAACGCAGTCATAGCCTTTTTCTTTCATGAGCAATGCTGCAACAGAGGAATCCACGCCCCCGCTCATTGCAATCAAAGCTTTTCGGTTTTCCAATCAAGTTCCTCCGCTCTTGTGAATGGTTTGATGACGTCATCTGCCGCAATTACCCGTGCCGCCAAGGAGAAAAAGTGACGCAGACAGCCAATCTTGCGCGCATCTTTCTGCAATACAGCGTTATTCGGTAAACAGCGGCGTGGAGTAATAGCGGTCACCGGAATCGGGAAGTACGGCAACAATGACTTTGCCTTTGTTCTCGGGGCGCTTGGCCAGTGCAATCGCTGCGTGAAGGGCTGCACCGGAGGAAATCCCCACCGAAATGCCTTCCTTCTTCGCTAAGTGCTTTGATGCAGCAAAGGCCTCTTCGTTTGTTACCGGAAATACTTCATCGTAAATGTTCGGATTGAGTACCTGCGGCACAAAGCCCGCTCCAATTCCCTGAATTTTATGTGAACCGCTGCGGCCTTCGGAAAGGACAGGGGAATCGGCCGGCTCTACGGCAACCACCTGCACGTTTGGGTTTTGCTTTTTCAGATATTCTCCTACGCCGGTAATGGTGCCGCCCGTGCCGACGCCGGCCACAAAAATATCCACAGCGCCATCTGTGTCATTCCAAATTTCAGGGCCGGTTGTTGCGGTGTGAACCGCAGGGTTCGCAGGATTGGCAAACTGCCCGGGAAGATAGCTGTTCGGGATTTCTTTTGCCAGTTTCTCGGCTTTGTCGATGGCGCCCTTCATTCCTTTGGCGCCTTCGGTGAGAACCAGTTCCGCCCCGTAAGCTTTCAAAATGTTTCTGCGCTCCACACTCATCGTTTCCGGCATGGTGAGAATCACGCGGTATCCCTTCGATGCCGCAATGGCGGCTAAGCCGATGCCGGTGTTGCCGGAGGTCGGCTCGATGATGACAGAGCCTTCCTTGAGAAGCCCTTTGCTCTCCGCGTCCTCTATCATCGCTTTTGCAATGCGGTCTTTGACACTGCCTGCCGGGTTCAAATACTCCAGTTTTACCAGTAGGGAAGCTTCGAGATTTTCGGTTTTTTCCAGGTTTATCACTTCTACCAAAGGCGTATTGCCGATAAGCTCCAAAGTACCTTTATAAATTTTTGACATGTTAATTTCTCCTTTCTTTTACAGCGGAAAATCCATTTTCTAAATCTGCGATGATGTCGTCGATGTGTTCAGTACCAATGGATAAGCGAATGGTGCCGGGGGTAATTCCTTGGTCGGCCAGCTCGGCTTCGTTTAGCTGGCTATGGGTGGTAGTGGCGGGGTGGATGACCAAAGACTTTACATCCGCCACATTGGCAAGCAGCGAAAAGATATTTAAATGATCAATAAATTTCCAAGCCGCTTCCTGTCCGCCCTTGATTTCAAAAGTGAAAATAGAACCGCCGCCGTTCGGGAAATACTTTTTATATAAGGCGTGGTCGGGATGATCGGGCAGGCTGGGATGATTGACTTTGGAAACCTGCGGATGAGAAGAAAGAAATTCGACTGCCTTTTTTGTGTTTTCTGCATGGCGTTCCAGCCTCAAGGACAACGTTTCCACACCTTGCAAAAGCAGGAATGCATTGAACGGAGAAATCGCCGCGCCGGTGTCGCGCAGCAAAATAGCGCGAATATAGGTCACGAAGGCAGCAGCGCCCGCCGCATCTGCAAACGAAACGCCGTGATAGCTCGGGTTTGGCTGCGCAATGGGTGCATATCGGCCACTGGCCTTCCAGTCGAAATGACCGGAGTCTACGATGATGCCGCCAAGGGAAGTTCCGTGTCCGCCGATAAACTTTGTCGCGGAATGAATCACAATGTCTGCACCATATTCAATCGGGCGGATCAGGTAGGGGGTGCCGAAGGTGTTATCAATCACCAGCGGCAGGCCGTGCTTGTGCGCAATTGCTGCAATGGCGTGAATATCGGGAATGTCGCTGTTGGGATTGCCCAGCGTTTCCAGATAGATTGCTTTTGTATTCGGCTGAATGGCAGCTTCTACTTCTTCTAAGTTGTGTACATCTACAAATGCGGCGGTGATACCGTATTGCGGCAAGGTGTGTGCCAGAAGATTGTAGCTGCCTCCATAAATGGTTTTTTGAGCAACGATGTGGTCGCCCTGCTGCGCCAATGCTTGAATGGTATAGCTGATGGCAGCCGCACCGGATGCCACCGCCAAAGCAGCCACACCACCCTCTAAAGCGGCGATTCTCTTTTCCAAAACCTCCTGTGTGGAATTGGTCAGCCGACCATAAATATTGCCGGCATCGGTGAGGTTAAAACGCGCTGCTGCGTGAGCCGAATTATGAAATACATAAGAGGCTGTTTGATAAATGGGAACGGCGCGGGAGCCGGTTGCCGAATCGGGCTGCTCTTGTCCAACATGAAGCTGAAGCGTTTCAAATTTATAATTGCTCATCATTGCATTCTCCTTAATCTGTGATAACGTGAAATCCAGCGGCGGAAAAGCTTCCGGTTTTTAAAATAAAAAAACCGGAAGCTTTTGATGGCTCCCGGGCAAATGGCTTATTATGATGCTGACGAAGGGCTTTTTGAAAAAGCCGAAACTTTCTGCGGTTCAACACCATTTTGAGGCGAATTGCTGTGAAATGCGCACAACTTCACCCCAGCCATATGACATGCCCGGGAGTTACACATTCGACAATGCATGTTGAAATCAACTTTGTAAATGGTGTATGCGTTCATCACATTTGCCTCCTTTCAGCCGGTTGCTGAAACCTTTCTATGAGCAGCATTGTATCACCATTGACCTACTATGTCAATATGTTTTTAAAAATTTTTCTTGGGGTGCCGATTGATTTCGCGATTCACCCTGTGTTACAATAGGTCAAACGAGGTGAAACAAATGATTTCAACAAAGGGACGCTATGCATTAAGAGTGATGATTGACTTAGCGCAGCATAAAGACGATGGTTATATTCCCTTAAAGGACATTGCTGCCCGGCAGGAGATCTCAAAAAAATATCTTGAAATTATTGTAAAAGAGCTGGTTCGCGGGAAAATGGTTTCAGGACAAGGAGGCCGCGGAGGCGGCTACATTCTTTGCCGTAAGCCGGAAGAATATGTAGTGGGAGAAATTCTAGAATGGATGGAAGGTTCTCTTGCACCGGTTAGCTGTCTGACAGAAGATGCACCTGCGTGTGCGAGGGCGGGAACATGCAAAACGCTTCCGCTCTGGAAAGAATATAACGAACTGGTCCATCAGTTTTTTTACAGCAAATATTTAAGCGATCTTCTATAAGCAATGCTGATAGAAAAAATTTAAGCCAGTGCCTGGATGGCACTGGCTTTCAGTTTGTCGAAAAAGCTTGATCTAAAATGGAAAAGGGGGGTTAGCCTCCTTTTCCAAGCCGTTTTCCCTTGCAGCCCGGTTCTTTTTGAATCAGGCAGCCGTTTTTCAACAGTCTCTAATGCTGTATTATGTTAGTTTGCTGTTTAGGCTTCTTCTTTGTTGCCCATCAAGAGTGTTACCCAAGCGCCCAGCGCGCCCAGCACAATGCCGACAACCAGTTCAACAGGGTGAATGACGGCCAGCGCATTGGCGGAGTACAAAATGGCGAACGGGGAAGAAACAATCAGGCCGATGATGGCCGCAAAGGTTTGGCTGGGGAAATTTTGGAATAAGTATTCAATCACTTTCGCAATCAAGAAAATGCCCAGCGCAACGCCGATGCAGAAGGGAACGAGCAGGAGACAGTTTTCCAAAATGCCCGCAAAATCAAAATCCTTTAAGCAAACCACGGTATCGGTCAACAGGCTTAAAATGGAGTTGTAATAGCCTAAAACCATCAGCACCATGCTGCCCGAGACGCCGGGGATAACCATGGTCGCGCTGGCCACAAGGCCCAAAATAAACAATACCAGCATGGTGACGGGGTCGGCGGAAAGGGTGCGCTGCGCACCTTCTGCCCCTTGCAGAAGCGGCAGACCCACGCTGACGGCCAAAAGCGCCAAAAAGCTGATGACTTCGCCCACGCCAATGGTTTTGCGCTGCTTTTTCTGCAAGCTTTGATTCAAGCGTGCCCACACAATCGGCAAGCCGCCCAAAATTAAGCCGACAAAAGTCAGGCAGGTGGCCAAAACGAAATTGGCAAGCAAATATTCCAGCAAAAAGCCAAAGCCCACAATGCCGATTGCCATGCCGATTGCCAGCGGCAAAAGCAGTTTGATGCTGTCCTTAAAATGCTTGAACAGGCCGGTAACGGCGCCGATCAGCTTGTCGTAAATGCCCATGGAAACCGCCATCGTGCCGCCCGATACACCCGGGATAATATTGGCGATGCCGATGACGATACCGCGAAGAATATCCAGTAAAGAGGTCATAAATGCGTTCCTTTCTCACATGTGCGGCACAGCGCCGCATGGGTTTGCGCGCGCAGAAAATGCGCACGGCGGATACCCGCTAATTATACCCGAACCGCTAAAAGAGTGCAAGCTTTTTCAGGGATTTTTTCATTGCGGAATTGACGGCGCGCTTTGCGGCATAGTATAATAGAATGGAAAAGATGTGCCCGCACCGCGCAAAAGGTGCAAAGGGCATGGTGCACAACCAACAAAATAAGGATTTCGGTGAAGAAAATGACGGAAAAAGAACGGTTAAAGCTTCAAATTGCCGCATGTAAAATTCGCATGGGGATTATTGAGTCCACCCATGGTGCAAAAGCGGGCCATCCCGGCGGAAGCCTTTCCAGTGCAGAGGTATTTGCCTATTTGTACGGGAAGGAAATGAATGTCGACCCCGCGTGTCCCAAAAAGGAAACGCGCGACCGCTTTGTGCTCAGCAAGGGCCACTGCGCCCCCGGCCTGTACTCGGCGCTGGCCGAGCGCGGCTTCTTCCCGGTGCGGGATTTGCCTACGCTGCGTCATGCCGACAGTTATTTGCAGGGCCATCCCAATATGAACACCGTGCCCGGCGTGGATATGTCCACGGGCAGTTTGGGCCAGGGCGTATCTGCTGCGGCGGGTATGGCGCTGGGCGCAAAAAAGTGCGGTATGAACGATGTGCGCGTTTATACGCTTTTGGGCGATGGCGAAATTCAGGAAGGCCAAGTGTGGGAGGCTATGATGTTTGCCGCACATTATAAGCTGGACAATCTGTGCGTGATTGTGGATAACAACGGCCTGCAAATTGATGGCAATGTGGCCGATGTCATGAGCCCGTATCCCATTGTGGAGAAGCTGGAGGCGTTTGGCCTTGCAGTGCAAACTGTGGACGGCCACGACTTTGACGCGCTGGAGAGCGCTTTTGAGGCGGCCAAAGCAACGAAGGGCAAGCCGTTTGCCATCGTGATGAACACCACGAAGGGCAAGGATGTCAGCTTTATGGAAAATGATGCCGATTGGCATGGCAAAGCCCCCAACGACGAGCAATACGAAGTGGCAATGGGCGAGCTGCGTGCAAAATTGGCGGAACTGGAGGCGAAAGCATGAGCGAAGTGAAACAAATCGCCACCCGTGAAAGCTATGGACGCGCGCTGGTGGAGCTGGGAAAAGAGCACGAGAATGTTGTGGTATTGGATGCCGATTTGGCGGCCGCTACCAAAACAGCAATGTTTAAAAAGGAATTCCCCGACCGTCATTTTGACTGCGGCATTGCCGAGGGCAATATGGTAACGGTGGCAGCCGGCCTTTCCACCATGGGCCTTGTTCCGTTTGCATCCAGCTTTGCGATGTTTGCCGCCGGACGTGCGTTTGAGCAAATCCGCAATTCCATCGGCTATCCGCATTTGAATGTGAAAATCGGTGCTACACACGGCGGCCTTTCTGTGGGTGAGGACGGCGCTTCTCACCAGTGCTGTGAGGACTTCGCCCTGATGCGCAGCATTCCCGGCATGGTAGTGCTGTGCCCGGCAGATGACGTGGAAGCGCGTGCGGCCGTAAAAGCGGCTTATGCGCATGAAGGCCCCGTTTACCTGCGTTTTGGCCGTTTGGCAGTGCCCGTCATCCACGACGAGGAAAACTATCACTTTGAACTGGGCAAGGGCGAGGTGTTGAAAGATGGCAGCGACGTTGCCATTATTGCCACCGGTTTGATGGTGGACGAAGCCTTGAAAGCCGCAGCAATGCTGGAAGAAAAAGGCGTTTCGGCGCGCGTTGTGAACATTTGCTGCATTAAGCCCTTGGACGAGGAGCTGGTGATCCAAGCGGCGCGTGAGTGCGGCAAGGTAGTCACCTGTGAGGAGCACAGCGTCATCGGCGGTTTGGGCGAGGCCGTTTGCGCTTGCCTTTGCGAAAACGGCGTAGGCGCAAAGGTACGCCGTGTCGGTGTGCAGGACGAGTTCGGCCACTCCGGCCCCGCCCGCGAGGTGCTGCGTCAGTTCGGCTTGTGCGCAGAAAATATTGCAGACGTGACAATGTCACTTTACAACGAAGCATAAATTGGTATAATTGCCACAAAAAAGGGACCGCGGTCCCTTTTTTGTTTCTCCGGGGAATCCTTCCCGGAGAATCAGCAAAACGTACCGTACCCTATGACGCGAAAGAGGGCGGATTTGAGGAGGTATTTTATGACGCAATGGAAACGAGCCATGATTGCTGTCACATTGGCGGCGGCATTGGCCGCAATGACAGCCTGTGCAGCCACACCTGCGGCGGAGGAAAGTGTATCCCAGACTGCACCGGCATCATCCGCGCTGCAAAGCGAAAGCAGTGCCGCAACAGAGGAGGAAAGCACATCTGCCGCACAAGGCGATGAAACGGAAACAACGAATATCGGCTCCTTTACAACGCAGACCCTGGACGGCGAAACAGTGGACGAAACCATTTTTTCCGGCCATACGCTTACAGTGGTCAATGTGTGGGCTACCTTCTGCGGCTGGTGTGTGGATGAAATGCCGATTTTGTCCGCGTTAAACGAGGAGTATGCCGAAAAAGGCGTGCAGGTGGTGGGCGTTGTGAACGACACCATCACAGCCGACGGCGAAGAAGATCCCGAGCAGGTTGCACTGGCGAAGGATATTGTTGCACAAGGCAACGCAAATTACACACAGCTGAAATTGAGCGATGACCTGATTCAGCTGGGCTTTGCCAGCTTGCCCGCTGTGCCCGCGACGTTCTTCTTTGACGGCGAAGGCAACATGGTGGGCCAAGGCTTTTTGGGGGCAAAGAACGAGGAACAATGGCGCGAAACGTTTGACACTTACTTGAAAATGGCCGAGGAGCAGATGGGGGAGAGCGCGGCATGACCCAAAAGCTGCGCATCACTCTGGTTGTCTGCCTGCTGGCAGCCGGTGCTGCTATGATGGCATTTGGCGCGGCGCGCGGTGAGGTTACCACCGTGTGGCGCAAAGCCGCAACTGTATGTTTGGAGTGTATCGGCCTTGGATAAAAAGAAAAAAATGACTTTTCGTCAAAAAGTGCGCTTGGCGATTCAGCTGGGCTTCACTGCCCTCAGCAACGGTTATGCACAGGGCTTTTTAAAAGGCGAAATTTACAGCGGCCCGCTGAAACAGGCTTGTGTGCCGGGCTTGAACTGCTATTCCTGCCCCGGTGCGCTGGGCGCTTGCCCCATTGGCGCGTTACAGGCCACGCTGGGCAGCCGCAGCTATCAGATGGCATTTTATGTGCTCGGCTTTTTGGTGCTGACGGGAACGCTGCTGGGACGCGCGGTGTGCGGATTTTTATGTCCCATCGGCTTGGTGCAGGATTTGCTGTACAAAATCCCGCTGCCCAAACGATGGAAAAAGCGCGGCAAACTGCCCGGTGACCGTGTGCTGAAATATGCCAAATACTTGATGCTTGTCATCCTGTGCATTTTACTGCCCATGTTTGTGGTGGACTTTGTCGGGCAGGGAAGCCCGTGGTTCTGCACTTATGTCTGTCCGTCGGGAACGCTGCTCGGCAGTGTACCCTTGCTTTCCGTGCAGCCCATGCTGCGCAGTGCAGCAGGAGCGCTGTGGGTGTGGAAAATGATTCTGCTCATCGCCTTGCTGTTTTTGGCTGTCGTTGTGTATCGCCCGTTCTGCCGCTATTTGTGCCCGCTGGGCGCGATTTACGGCCTGTTTCATCCGGTCAGTGTCTATCGCTTTTCCGTCAAGGAAAGCGCGTGTACCCGCTGTCAGGCTTGTGTGAAGGCGTGTCCGTTTGAAATCAATGTGTTCCGGCAGCCCAACAGCACCGAATGTGTGCGCTGCGGCCGCTGTCTGGACGCTTGTCCGCACGATGCGCTGACCACTTCGTTTGAGCAGCTGCGCGCAGCTTTGCCGAAAAAGGAAAGCGAAAGCGAGCAAACATAATAATATGAAAAACGCCCCTTGCCTTCCCAATGGGAAATGCAAGGGGCGTTTGCTATTATTTCAGCTGTGGGACAAATTAGTAAGCCTTGCCCCAGACAACCATTGTTTTCGCGGGCTTTCCGCAGCAGGGGCACACGTCGGAAAGTGTTTCCTGCTCAAACGGCATACAGCGGCTGGACAAGCCGGCCTTGTCCTTCATCATTTCTTCACAGGCCAAATCGCCGCACCACATGGTTTTGATGTAACCGTTTTCGCTGTCCGCCAAGCGCATGACTTCATCCATGGTAGTGGCGGTGAAGGTGCGGTTTTTGCGGTTTTCCAAAGCGCGGTCAAACAGCTGGCGGGAAATTTCGGCAAGCTGTGCGGGAATGGCGCTTTCCAGCTCCGCAAGCGGCGTGAACAGCTTTTGGCGGTCGGTGCGGCGCACCAGCACACACTGGCCGTTTTCGATGTCCTTGGGGCCGATTTCGAGGCGCAGGGGCACGCCCTTCATCTCCCACTGGGCAAACTTCCAGCCGGGAGAGTTGTCGCTGGCATCCAGTTTCACGCGGCAGAATTTGGCAAGCTGAGCGCGCAGCTCCTCGGCCTTTTCCATAACGCCGGGCTTGTGTGCCGCGACGGGAACAATCACAACCTGATACGGTGCAACAGCCGGGGGCAAAATGAGACCCTCGTTGTCGCCGTGGGTCATAATGATGGCGCCCACCAAACGGGTGGACACGCCCCAGCTGGTTTGATGCGGATATTGCAGCGTGTTGTCGCGGCCGCTGAACTGTACGCCGAATGCGCGGGAGAAGCCGTCGCCAAAGTAGTGGCTGGTACCGCTTTGCAGCGCCTTGCCGTCGTGCATCATCGCTTCGATGGTGTAGGTAGCCTCGGCCCCGGCAAATTTCTCTTTATCTGTCTTTTTGCCCTTCAAAACGGGGATATTGAGTTCTTCTTCGCAGAAGGAAGCGTAAGTATTCAGCTGCTGCTCGGTCTCCTCAATGGCCTCCTGTGCCGTTTCGTGAATGGTGTGGCCTTCCTGCCACCAAAATTCACGGCTGCGCAGGAACGGGCGTGTGGTTTTCTCCCAGCGCACCACGCTGCACCATTGGTTATACTTCATGGGCAGGTCGCGCCAGGAGTGAAGCACATGGGCAAAGTGGTCGCAAAACAGGGTTTCACTGGTGGGACGCACGCACAGGCGGTCTTCCAGCGGCTCACTGCCGCCCATCGTGACCCAAGCCACTTCCGGTGCAAAGCCCTCGACATGGTCTTTTTCCTTTTGCAGCAGGCTTTCGGGAATAAACAGCGGCATGGCGACGTTTTCGTGTCCGGTTTCTTTAAAGCGCGCATCCAGCAAACGCTGAATGTTCTCCCAAATCGCATAGCCGTAGGGGCGCAGGATGACGCAGCCCTTGACGGAGGAATAGTCCACCAGCTCTGCTTTTAAGCAGATGTCTGTGTACCATTGCGCAAAATCTTCGTCCATGGAGGTGATAGCCTCCACCATTTTTTTGTTTTCTTTCATAACGGCTCCTTTTATGTTTCTGCCCAATGTGCCGGGCAAACATGAAAAAGCCCCCATAGCGGGGGCTGTGCTTATAAAGTACAACGAGAAATCAGGTGTTGTCTTCAATGTAGCGCACGACGTCGCCCACAGTGCGGAAGTTCTCCACCTGCTCATCAGGCACTTCAATGCCGAATTCGTCCTCGAGGCTCATCACGAGATCAACGAGATCCAAGCTGTCTGCATCAAAATCCTCTGCAATATCGGATTCCATTGTGATACGGTCCTCATCGACGTCCAGCTGATTGCTCATGATTGTACGAACGCGCTCAAAAACCATGACTAGTTCCCTCCAAAAAATCTGATGTTGATGCGCTGTCCGCGCACATCCTATACATTTTATATCGTGTTTTGCGCCGCTTGTCAAGCTGAATTTCAAAAAAAGATAAGCGCCGGCATGTTTTTTTCCATTCCTGCTTTCCGGCGGTGCGATAGCCGCAAAATTTTTGTGAGGGAAATGAAAATCATTTGCTTTTTTCGGGCGTTTGCGGTACTCTTATAATAAGACAATCGACCAAACGTATCTTTTTGCAGCACAAATGGATTTGTGAAAAAAGAACCGGCAGGTGTTACAATAAGGAGTGTTCTTAATGACAATTACAGGAAATTACTATGGCCGAACCTCTGACGGAAAAGAGGTTTATTCTTATACTTTGGAAAATGCGGCGGGAATGCGCGCAGTAATTATTGAGTATGGCTGCACCGTCACCGAGCTTTGGGTGCCCGACCAATCCGGCAATCTGCGCGACGTGGTGCTGGGTTATGGTACGTTGGAGGAATACGAGCAGGGCAATGCCGGCATGGGCGCTTTTATTGGCCGTTATGCCAACCGCATTGAAAACGCCTGCTTTACGCTGAACGGCAAAACCTATGCGCTCGAGGCCAACGACGGCCCGAACCATCTGCACGGCGTGCTGGGGCACCGCGTGTTTCAGGGCCGCATTGTCAAAGAAGGACAAGGCGAGGACGAGCAGCAGCGCTTAGTGCTGACTTATAAAAGCCCGCATGGAGAGGACGGTTTTCCCGGCAACCTCAAAATTACAGTTACTTACACGCTCACCGATTCCGGCGCACTTGTGATGGATTATACCGCCACGACCGACGCGCCCACCATCGTCAACTTTACCAATCACAGCTATTTTAATTTGGACGGGCAAGACGGCGTATCCATCCGTGACCATGTCGTGCAGATTGACGCGCAGGAATTCTGCGAAGGCAACGAGCAAACCTGCCCCACAGGCCGTTTGCTCCATGTGGAAGGCACACCCTTTGACTTCAGAACGGCAAAGCCCTTGGGCGAAGGCTTGGACAGCGGGGACAGCCAAATTGTGATGGCAAAGGGCTATGACCACAATTTTGTGCTGGATAAAAGCAACGGAATGCTGGAGCTGGCCGCTACAGCATACAGCGCACAATCGGGCATTGAAATGAAGGTGTACACCACACAGCCTGGTATGCAGCTGTACACCGCCAATTTTTTACAAGGGGCAGGAAAAGGAAAAAACGGTGTGCCGTTTGCTGATTATCAAGCGGTTTGCTTTGAAACACAGCATTTCCCGTGTACACCGTCACACCCGGAATTCCCCCCCGTGGAGCTTTTGCCGGAGGAGGAGTATCACCAGACGACAGCCTATTCGTTTGCGGTGAAGTAAAACAGAGTTTATGGCAAGAATTTTTAAAAGCAATAATCCAAACCGTGGGCGGTGCCGTATGGCGCGCGCCGGTCAGGCGGCGTGTGTGTTAGGCTCGATTGGCGTTGTCGCGTGTGCGGTGCTGTATCGGCGCGAATATTTTTTAATGCTTTGCCTCTTGTGTGCTTGTCTGTTCGGCGTTTGGTATTTCCAGCGGCGTGCAGCGATTCTGCAAAGCGGGCTGACAGGGGAGAAGGCCGCTACCAAGGCGCTGGCGCGTCTGCCGCATAATTATACCGTGGTGTGCAATTTGTTTTTAGCCAAGGGGGATCAGCGGGCTGAGGTGGATGCCCTCGTAGTGGGGCCAAGCGGTGTATTTGCCGTCGAGGTGAAAAACCATGCGGGCAGTATTGTAGGCGGTACGGAACAAAAAAACTGGAACCAGACGCGCGCGGTGCGCGGTGGTGCGCCCATTCATAAAAAAATGAAAAACCCTGTTTTGCAAAATAGAAGGCAGACCGATTTAATTCGTCAAATGCTCCGTGCGCGCGGGTGCAACTGCCCTGTCGTGGGCTGTGTTTATTTTTCTAACCCACATGCCCGTGTTCATGTCAGCGGCGCAGGCGTATTTACCGATTCAGACGCGCTTTGCCGCGCCATCCGAAAAATGCCGGTCAATTTGTCGCGGGAGGAAATGTCCCAGGCGCTGCAAATTTTAACGGGCGGCAGAATTGAATAAATGCAGCTCATTTGATTGCAGTTTGTCGAAAAAGCTTTGCTTTTTCACAAACTGAATCCCTATTCAAAATGGAAAAGAGGGCTCAGCCCCCTTTTCCAAGCCTTTTTCCCCTTACAGCCTGACTTCTTTTTGAATCAGGCGGCAGTTTTTCGACAGTCTCAAATCAGCCCCCGGCGTTCGAGTAAAGTCGAACGCCGGGGGCTGATTGGTTTGTATCAGTTTTTTGTGCGGAACATACCGCACAGCACGTTACAGATCATCCACCAGCGCGGTGCTCTTGGCATAGGCGGTGCTTTTCGCCTCAAAAAAGTCGGTTTTCACCATGTTAGCGTTGGAATACTGGCTCACCCAAGCCATGCTGGCGGGTTCTTCCTCAAAGCCTTCGTACAGCACGCCAAAGCCAAGGCTCGACCAGCGCAGATTGCCCAGATAATGAATGTAGTCGGAAATCATTTGCTTTGTCAAGCCGGGAATGTCGTCACCGATGACATACTGCCCCCACGCGATTTCCTGGCGCACGCCTTCTTCCATCATGCCGCGCAGAATGGCAACGGTTTCTTCGCTGAACAGCTCGGGCTGTTCTTTTTGCAGCTCCAGCAAAATGTTGCGGAACAGCCAAAGATGGGTATTTTCATCGCGGTTGATGTAGCGGATTTCCTGTGCCGAGCCGGGCATTTTGCCGTTGCGGCTCAGGTTATAGAAGAACATAAAGCCCGAGTAAAAATAAACGCCCTCTAAAATGTAATTGGCCATCATCACCTTCAGCAGGGTGAGGGGGTCTTTTTTTGTTTGAAATTCGTTGTAGCAATCGCCGATAAACGTGTTGCGTCTCAGAAGATGCTCATCCGTTTTCCATTGATAAAGGATGTCGTCGCGCTCTGTCGGGTTGCAGATGGTGTCCAGCATATAGCTGTAACTTTGGCTGTGAACACACTCTTGAAACGCCTGAATGGAAAGGCACAGGTTTACTTCGTTGGCTGTGATATATTCTCCAATGTGCGGCAGATTGGCCGTCTGAATGGAATCCAGAAACACAAGAAAGCTTAAAATTTTGTCGTAGGCGCGGCGCTCGGCGTGATCCAAGCGGGGATAATCCTTCACGTCCTGCGCCAAATTGATTTCCTCGGGAATCCAAAAGTTATTCATCGCTTGGCGATACCAATCGCTTACCCAAGAATAGCGCAGATTGTTAAAATCGTTTAAATTGGTCGTGTTGCCGCCAATCATGCGGCGTGTGCGCACATCTGTGTCACCCTGCGGGTTAAACAGCGGCTTTTTTACAAGGTGTGCCATAACGGTCATTCCTTTCTATGTAACGATGGTGCAGCTCTGCCCATTTTAAGACGAGCAGCTGTCGCATTCCTCTACTTCCAGCGATTTGCTGCGGACATAGTAAATGGTTTTTACCCCTTCCTCCCACGCCAAAAGATACAGGTTCAGCACTTGACGCAGAGTGTAGTCGTTGGTGATATAAAGGTTCATGCTCTGCGCTTGGTCAATGTGGCGCTGGCGCACGGCACACGCGCGCACACTGAACGTTTGGTCGATGGTATGTGCATGTTTGTAGAACCAGAAGGTTTCCATGGAGAGGTCGGGCGCAACGCGCGGCAGCATACTGCCTTTTTTCTCCTCTAAGAAAAAGCGCTTCATAATGGGGTCAATGCCCGCTGTGGTACCGGAAAGAATGCTGGTGCTGCTGGTGGGCGCAATGGCCAATAAGTAGGCATTGCGCATTCCCTTGCCCGCGGCGGCCTTGACAGTTTCCCATTGTGGGCCGGTGTAGCCGCGTTTTTCAAAATAAGCGCCGGTTTGCCAGTCGCTTCCCTCAAAGCACTCGTAAGCGCCTTTTTCCTCAGCCAGAGCTGCGCTGGCGGCAATGGCTGCGCGGTTGATGCGCTCGAATACGTCGTCCGCAAAACGCAGATGCTCCTCGCTTTCCCAGCCAATGCCGCACTTGGCCAGCATATGGTGATAGCCGCTGACGCCAAGCCCGATGCTGCGGTAGCGTCGGTTGGTTAATTTTGCATAGGGCAGGGGATAGAAGTTTAAGTCAATGACGTTATCCAGCGCGCGCACGGCCGTTTCGATGGTGTGTGAAAGCACGGCATCATCTTCGACGGGCAACTTGCCCAGCGAAAGGCTGGCCAGGTTGCACACGACAAATTCGCCGGGGCGTGTTTTGGTCACTACGACGGTGTCGCCGTCGCGCGTTTCGATTTCTGTACTCACGCTCTCAATAGGCGCCATATTCTGTGCAATTTCTGTACACAAGTTGGAACAGTAAATCATGCCGCAGTGGCTGTTCGGATTGGCGCGGTTGACGGTGTCGCGGTTGAAGGTGAACGGGGTACCCGTTTCGACAGCCGATTTTAAAATCAGACGCACCAAGTCTTTGATGGTGACGATGCGCTTCGAGATGCGCGGGTCGTTCACACAGTCGCGATAACGGCGCTCCCATTCTTCGCCATAGTAGTCCTCCAGCGCATAGCCTTTCACTGACGTGATTTCATGCGGACACATCAACGCCCATTCGCTGTCCAGATTTTCGCGTGCCAAGCGCCAGAACAAATCCGGGTAGCACACGGCAGGGAATACATCGTGTGCCTTCATGCGGTCATCGCCGTTGTTGGTACGGAGCGCCAAAAATTCCGGCAAATCCTTGTGCCATGCGTCCAGATAAACGGCAACCGCACCTTGGCGCATTCCCAGTTGGTCTACGGCAACGGCGGTATCGTTGACAAGCTTAATCCAGCGGATGACGCCGCCGGCTGCACCCTCAAAGCCTCGAATGCTGCTGCCGGTGGCGCGCACTTTGCCGAAATACATGCCCATGCCGCCGCCGAATTTGCTCACCATAGCAAAGTTGTCGATGCTGCGGTAAATGCCCTCCAGGCTGTCGGGAACCGTGTCAATAAAGCAGCTGGAAAGCTGGTGATAGGGCTTGCGCGCATTGGACAGTGTCGGCGTGGCCATGGTGACGTACATGCGGCTGAGCATGTCGTAAAAGCGCTGCACCCACTCCATGCGGCTTTGCTTTTCCGGCATGGCAAGATGCAGGGAAATGCCTAAAAACATTTCCTGCGGCGTTTCCAGCGCAATGCCCTTGCGCGAATGAATGACATAGCGCTTTAACAAAAGGTCAAGGCCGGAATAAGTAAACAGCTCGTCACGCTCCGGGCGAAGCATGGTTTGCGCCTGTTCGATTTCGCTGCGGCTGTAAGAGGCGAGAATGTATTCGCCATAAAGTCCTTCGTCAGTCAAGTAGCGCAGCTTGGAATAAAGGTCGGTGATGCCGCGCTTTTCCATTTGCGCCGAAAGCCCCAAGTGAAAACGGAAATTCAACAGGCGTGCGGCAATCATTTCCCAGCGCGGCGCCTCTCGTGTGGTCAGTTCGACAGCGGCTTTGACCAATGCATTCAGCGCGTCGTCCGCCGACATGCCCTGCTTGTAAAAGCTTTGGAATTTGCCGTGCAAAATCAGGACAGAGTAAACGTCCGGGTCAAAATCGCGCTGAATTTTGACAAGAACTTCTTCCAGCGCGGGACACTGCACCGCTTGGGTCAGCGCTTGGCGTGCGCGGCGCAGATCGGTACGCTTTTGGCGGTAGAGAATATAGCTTTTAGCCTCGTTATAGCAGCCGCTTTCCATCAGCGCGCGCTCGACAAGGTCTTGAATCAGCTCTACGCTCCAAACGTCGTAAATCTGCAAAGCGTCTTCCACATGTTCAATTAAACGGGTTAACAGTGTGTCGTCAAAAGGCTGGCCGGTTTGAGCAAATACCTTGCGCAAAGCGGCGGCGATTTTTTCGGGCTGATAGCTTTGACGCAGTCCGCTGCGCTTGATAATTTCCTTATCCATTCTCTTCCTCTTTTCTATACCTAGTTAGTCTAATTATATCACCGCCAATTCATTCGCGCAAGAGACCGCAAAAAATTAAAAGCGATCTTTTCGCCGCAAAGCGGCGCTATATGACGTGCTGCGCGGCAAAAAGCTGGTTTTCGGCGTTTTTGCTGATACGGCCAAAGAAGGCTTACATACACACAAGCGCTTGTGATGCGTACATTAAACAGAAAAGGGGGCGATTTTTTGAAACGGAATTTTTTATTATCACTTGCCTTCAGCCTGGTATGGCTGGGCATATCCATTTCTTTTGCACTCGGGTGGGGAAAGGAGGTGTCGTATTTCCTTCCGGCAGTCTATGTGTGGTGGGTGATTGTAGGAATTGCATTGCTGCCCGGCTTTTTGATGAGCATGATGTTTTTTTCTAATCTTCTGCACTGGATTCCTCGAAAGTACCCCGACACAAACGAGGATACCACCATCATTATGTGTGCGTATAACGAAGAAGCCAATATTGCCCGCGCCATTCACGCCATTATGAAGCAAGCCTATTGCGGACATATTCGGCTGCTGGTAGTGGATAACCGTTCCACAGACCGCACCAAGCAGATTGTTCAGAGGCTGGCGCGTATCGATTCGCCGCTGCGCTGTTTGGAGTATGTTTACTGCGAAACGCAGGGCAAGGCACATGCGCTGAACTGTGCTTTGAAGATGGTGCACACGCCGCACTTTTTAACGGTCGATGCCGATACCGTTTTGGAGCGCAACGCTGTTCAGCAGATGATGAACCATATCGTTTGCCGCGACTGCGCTTGTGTGGCGGGCAATTTGTTTGTGGAAAATACGCAGAAAAGCCTGGTTGCTAAAATGCAGATTTACGACTACTTATTAAGCATTGCAGCGGTAAAGCGCTTTCAGGGCAGCTATGATACCACGCTCGTGGCACAAGGCGCTTTCAGCGTTTATAATACGGCGCTGGTGCGTCAGGCTGGGGGCTGGCGGGATGTATTAGGCGAAGACATTGTGCTGACGTATACGCTGCTTTCCAAGGGCGGACGCTCTACCTATGAGCCGAAAGCCGTCGGCTACACCCATGTGCCGGAAACGCTGGACGCCTTGTACAACCAGCGCAAGCGCTGGGCCATTGGCATGATGGAGGGGCTCAGCGCTGTGCCTCCTTGGAAACAAAAACGCAGCTATTCCCGTCATTTTGTGTCCGTCAATCTTTCGGTTATTTATTTGGACTTTGCATTTTTGCTGGGAATGCTGCCGGCCATTATTTTGGCGCTGTTTGGCTACTATTACTTGGCCGGGGTGCTAACGTTGGTAACCGTGGCGGTGTGCGGGCTGCTGTTCCTCAGCATGTACCGCTATCAAAAAAATCTTAACATCCCGTTTCGCAATAGTCTTTCGGGCTTTGTGTGCTTTTTATTCTTTTTCCAGCTGATTCAAAGCACGGCTGCTACTCACGGTTATTTGGTTCGATTATTCCGCCAAAAGGGGGAATGGAAATGAAACGAAACAATATATTGTTTGCCGTTGGGCTCTTTTTTGTGATTGCTGCCATCGCGGGCGCTTTGGTATTTGGAGCGGGAAGCCGTGTCCGACGAACGCCGATTGACGCACAAATCAACCCAACAAAGCCGATGGTGGCCCTCACCTTTGACGATGGCCCGGACGGAACATGGACGCCGCAAGTGCTGGATTTGTTGTATGAAAACGATGCACGAGCAACGTTTTTTCTTCTGGGAGAACGGCTGAACGATAACCAATTGCTGGTAGAAGAAATGGTGAGTGCAGGCCATGAAATCGGCAACCATACCGACACCCATCCCGATTTAACAAAGCTGAGTGATTTTGAAGTGCAATACGAATTGTATGGCATGGAAAAGAAGCTGGAAAAGATTGTTCCAGATGTCAAGGTTGCTTTGGTGCGGCCGCCGTATGGTTTTTACACCGAGAAAACGGAAAAAGCGGCGGGTAAGCCATTGCAGCTTTGGACGATTGACAGCATGGACTGGCGCACCAATGCTGATGCCCAGCTTATTTGCGAGACCGTTTTGGATCAGGTGGAGAATGGAGACGTCATTGTGTTTCACGACGATAATAAGGAAACCGTTCAAGCGCTGAAAACGCTGCTGCCCGCACTGCGGGAGAAAGGCTTTCAATTTGTTACATGTACCCAAATGAACCATTATCGCGGATAAAAAAGCGGCACAGTGCCAACCATGGCGCTGTGCCGCTTTTTGGAAAAAGAAAAACCCGAACGTTTTCACGTTCGGGTTTTGGAAGGGGTGGACACTTTAGATGCCGTTCCCAACGCGGACACCCTGCCCGGGCAAGCAGAAAAGAGTCCAAACGTGAATTGCGTCCAGGCTCAGTCTGATGTCAAGCGGCGATAAAAAAGATATTTTTGCGATTTCGACGGAGAGATCTGAACTCTCACGCCTCTCGAAAAGGTTGGATGCAAGTCTTATGCATCGCAAGCGCATTTCAGGCGGCTAGCAAAAGCGTAGCGTGACCTTTTTGTGGAGGACGAGCGACGCCGATTTAAATAATTTTTATTTTTCCAAGTTTTCTTTAATCACATCAGCAACATGCGAAAACCCGTTTTTCCGCAGAGCGTTAAGATATTCATATGTGTTTTTATTTTCCAGGTCTGTAAAACATCGGATAACTTTTTTCATGCTATCAAAACCAATATCTTTATAAATTTTATAAAAAAGCACAGTCCCTTTGTCGTGCACTCCATCGGGCCGAGCACCATCAGGTGTTTTAATAGGCGGCAATGTAGTAGATCGCTCAATTTTAGGCTGCAAAATATAATGAAAGAGATTAGTATCATTGTTTTTCAGGGCAAACAATAACGAGGCCCACTCCGCAGTCGTTTCGTTCAGCCAATCCTCCCAACTGCTGGTATCAGCACCGGCACACCAGATATGGGCAGTTTCATGTGCAAACAACCAACTGATTTCAGCTTCGTTGTTTCCTAACGAGGTACACCACATAAAATTTTTTCGTCTATAAGCACCACCTACAGTTATAAATGGAGAGGCACAGACAATGTCTAATGTAGGAATGTTAACTTTTTGAAACAAATCACCGTTATAAAAATTTATGATATCATTATAAATTTCATTTGCTTTTTCTGCCTGTAAAGCAATACTATCATCAAGAAAATATATATTCATATATTCGCTTGATACTTTTTTCATTAAAGCACGGTTAAAAGCGATAATATTATATGGGTCAAAGCCCTGATTTCCATATTCCCATGTTGAGTTTTTATTATTATAAGTACCTTTTACGACAAACCAACGCTGTCCATCTTCGATAATCACCTTATCTATAGATGTATCAATAGACATTTCCTGAGGATACCAAGCCGAATAAAAACTTAACGAAACAAAATCATCTGTTACAATATTATACCAATTTTTTCTCTTTTCCATATCAAACTGGATGGAACCATAATATTCAATAGTAATATTCTGAATGGGTTCATTTCCTGTCACTTTTATTACTTGGGATAGCGATCTGAAGGGCGGTGAAATTGTATCAGTTTTTTGATATGTTATATTTTCTCCAAATATCGAAGTAATAACCAGATCATTGTTAAGGATAAAAGAAAGTTCCTTTTCTGTATTATTGGGACAGTTAATATTTGCTGAAGCAAAGAATTCATTGTTTTGAAATTTTACAGTTATTGTCATTGCATTTTGTGACATTATGGTCTTCCCCCTCTACACGAAAAACAACAATTTTTATTATAATAATACTATATTCTATGAAAACCGTAAAGAAAAACTATGATTCAAGCAAAAATCACAAAAAGGTATTCTGTTTCACAGGGCGTTCCGCAAAAAGCTGGCAGCAACGCATAAGGCTTTGATCGTGTTTGTAAGCAAACGACACTAGTGCCACCGACATGTCTGGCTGTTATGAAATAGGTACCTGTCTCCAACACAGTAGGAAAACTTCAAAATAGAAAAAATGCGGCCGCCTAATTGCCGACCGCAAATCTGGAAAGATAGCCCTAAATGTGGAATAAAAAACGAATGACAGTATTTTAAACAGTCCACAAAAAACTGTCCAAAATACTGTCATTCGATCAGATGGTGGGAGAGGATGGATTACGGTCCGCGCACTAAAAAACAGTCCACCGGACTGTTTTTTCCGCCTGCGGGCGGCCGTGCTGCCCTCATCTCAGCCTCTCTACCACAAATAAAAATCCTCCGCCGGGGTACGGCGAAGGATTTCTATTTGGTGGGAGAAGATGGATTCGAACCATCGAAGCGATTACGCAACAGATTTACAGTCTGCCCCCATTGGCCACTCGGGAATTCTCCCATAATCGCTTTTGTTTTTCAGCACTCGTGAGTGCTTTATTATATTACCACGAGATTTTATATTTGTCAACACTTTTTTGAAAAAAGAAAAAAGATTTTTGTGGGGAGTAAAAGGCTGCTCGCCGCCATGCGTTTTATATGATATACTTTTAAAAAGAAAAATGAATTTTCTTAAAATTTTTTGAAGAAACTCTTGCTTGAAAAACGTTATATAACTGAAAGGCCGATGAGTGAGCGGCGAAAGCGGAAAACAAAGGAATGCAGGGTTGAAGTGCTTGGGGCCGATGAGGCACGGCGCAGCCGCCGCAGAAGTTTTTGCGCTTGACGCAAAACGAAGAAAGGGGGGCTGCGGATGAACCGACAGGAATTTTCTGATGTTGTGCGTCAGTACGAACGGTTTGTTTATACCATTTGTCTGCAATTTGTCCACAGCCCGGAAACGGCGCAGGATTTAACGCAGGAAACCTTTTTATCGGCATATCTTCACCGCGAGGACTGCAAGCCGGAAAGCTATAAGCCGTGGCTGGCACGCATTGCGGCTAATAAAGCAAAGGACTATTTAAAAAGCGCGTATTACCGGCGGGTACAGGCGGTGGACAGCGAGGAAGGGCCTTTGGCAACTGCCACAGACATCGCCCCCTTACCGGAACAGCAAACCTTATCAAAAGAAGGGGCCGAAGAAATCCGAAAAGCGGTTTTAGACTTAAAGGAACCTTATCACCAAGTTTCGGTGCTATTTTTTTTGCAGGAAAACACAGTGGAAGAAATTGCAAAAAAACTGGACCGCCCGCCCAAAACAGTACATACGCAGCTTTACCGCGCAAGGCAGATGCTGCAAAAAGTCATTCAAAAAGGAGGACATCCAAAATGAATCTGTTTTTAGAAAATGGTCATTTGTCAAAAGAGGGATTGGATGCCCTTGTTGCCGGTACGCTCGATGAAATGCAAAGTTTGGAGGCGGCAGAGCATTTGAGTTTTTGTGATGCTTGTCTGCTGGAATATACACAGCGCCTTACCGAGGATACTTGGTTAGCCCCGCCGCGCCCCATGCAGGACAGCATTTGGCAGAAAATTCGCCGGCGTGTGCTTTGCCTGACGGTGAACCGTTACGCCGTGGCCGCTGTGGCTGCGTGTTTGGCGCTGACTTTGTGGGGAACCGGATTTTTTAATTACTTTTTGCCTCAGCGCGGGATGCGGCATTTGGATGGCCCGCAAAATTCGATGACCGTCAGCGCCCGTGTGGGAAATTTTGTTTCGGACAGTCAGCAAGCCATTCAGGATGCGCTGGGTCAGCTGTTTTCAAATCATGATGCACGATGAACGCGCTTGTTGACAGGAGGAGCGATTAAAATGAAAAGAAAAAATGTTTTGTTAACGTGGGTGGCCGCATGTGCTTTTGGAGCCGGGCAAATGTACTTAGGATATATGAAGCGCGGCTTGTCGCTGATGCTGATTGCCGTTGCCGATTGCTTTATGGTGGGCTTTTTCAACAATGAGGTATTTTTGCTGTTTTTGCCCGTGATTTGGGCATATGCCTTTTTCGATACCTTCAATTTGCGAAATCAAGATGTGCCAAAACCCGATGCTATGATGTTTGACGTCTCTTGGTTTATGGGTCAAAATTGGAAGCATTTGCTGGAGAGCAAGCACGGCCTGTTCGGATGGGTATTGATTGGCATTGGCGCTTACGCGCTTTACAACAACTTTGTAGCGCCCACGCTGTGGGAGATCGCACACAGCTTTGGTGTGGTTTGGCTGAGTAACTTTTTGTATGGTGTACCCACGCTGGTGGTGGCGGCGCTGCTGGTGGGCGCAGGAATTTATTTGCTGAAAACGCCCCAGCAAGAGGACTATGTTTCGTTTCAGGGAAGCGTTCAGCCGTCTGCACCGTCTGTTGATGTGCCGCCTTCGGCGCCTGCGCCCGCCCCACAGGCTGCCGAGCAAGAACAGCCTATTGTAGACATTGACCAGATTTTTGCCATGTCACAAGAAGAAAATGATGCGGTGCAGCAAGCATTAAAAGAGGAATTCGGCACCGAATCGGAACCGGAGGATAAAGAGGTTCCCGGTGTTCCTTCTGTATCATAAATAGCATCATAACGTAAAACTCCCCGCTTTTGCTTAAAGGCAAAAGCGGGGAGTTTTTTGTTTAAACAGTGACGGGTTCCGTTTCGGGATGGGTTAAAAAGCGGGTGAAGGACAGCTGTTGTCCCAAGTTCAGCACATGGTCACCGATGCGCTCAAAGTCGGTGAGCATTTCGGAATAAAGCACACAGGCTTCATTGCTGCAAGTGCCTTCCTTCATGCGGTCAATTTGGTTTTGACGATATTGTGTTGTCATGTCGTCAATTTTTTGTTCCACCGCCGCAATTTTTACCAAACGTTCCTCCGACGAAAGTCCGGGACGTGTGACCAATTTCAAAGCAGAAAGTGCTGTTTCCTTCATGGAAAGGATTTCTTGCTGTGCAACCTCGGAAAAACTGAGGCGTTTTTCTTCCATGCGCTTTGTATAGCCGCAAATGTTCATGGCGTGGTCGCCAATGCGCTCCAAGTCGGACGTTGCTTTGAACAATGCACCAATGAAGGCGGAGTCTTCCTCGTTGCTTTCATAGGCGATGACATTCGTGATATAGGAGGCAAGCTCTTTATTCAGATAGTCGATATATTCTTCGCGTTCTTCTACTTCTTCAATCATTTGGGGCTTTTTCTGCAAAACAGCATCAAAGCTGGCGTCAACATTCTTTTTCACCATGCCCAGCATGCGCTCCCATTCACGCCACAAGCTGTTGGTGGCAATGGCGCTGCCGCCGATGCGGTAGTCACGCGCAGATTTTGCGGGCAAGAACGCCAAGTGATGCTCGTCCTCGTTCTCGCTGGGAAGCTCGGGCAGAATTTTTTGTGCCAAGGTTGCCAGCATAGAACCAAACGGAAGCAAAAGGATGGTAGTAACAATGTTAAACAAGGTGTGCATATTGGCGATTTGCGCGGTGGGATTGCCGGGCGTCAGCATTTCCATCCAGCTGGTAAGCGGTGTCAGCATACACAAAATGGTGAAAATTATGGTGCCGATGATGTTGAACAGCAGGTGGATAATTGTGGCGCGTTTTGCGCTGCGGCTGGTGCCGATGGAAGCCAAAACAGCTGTAATACAAGTGCCGATATTTTGGCCGAACAAGACATAAACTGCGCCGCCCAAATTGATAACGCCGCTCTTGGCCAAAGCTTGCAAAATACCGACAGAAGCCGAGGAGGACTGAATGACAGCCGTAAAGACAGCACCGGCCAAAATGCCGAGAATCGGGTTGGAAAAACGGGTCATCAAAGACACAAACGCTTCGGAATCACTCAGCGGTGCCATCGCACTGCTCATCATTTCCATACCGATAAACAGAACGCCGAGGCCGGCAACGATTTGTCCCCAATGGCGTGTTTGCGGATTTTTGAAAAACACCACAAGCGCCACACCGATGAAAGCAAACAGCGGCGCCAGTTCACCTACATCGAGCGTAATCAGCTGGCCGGTAATCGTGGTGCCGATATTGGCACCCATGATGATCCAAACGGCCTGGCGCAGCGTCATCATGCCGGAGTTGACAAAGCCTACCACCATAACCGTCGTGGCCGAGGAGGACTGAATGACAGCGGTGATGACAGCGCCGATGGCCACACCTAAAAAACGATTGGCCGTCAGCTTTTCCAAAATTTGTTTCATGCGGTTGCCGGCGGCGGCTTCCAAGCCGCTGCCCATCATTTGCATACCATACAAAAATAGGGCAAGGCCGCCTAAAAGTCCCATAATGTCACTAAATTTCACAACAATTCTCCTTTAAGCTGTTGGAGGAAATGCAAAAGACACCCCAGAAAAAAACACAGGAAACCCAAAGAGGCGCAAAACCCACTCAGCGCTGGCGCTGAGATTTTACCCGGAACATTCCTGTGTTGTTATCTGTGCTGTGTACATGAGGCACACAGCGTGATGTTTATTTTTCACACTCTCCTAAATAGTGTTTACACGAGTAATGTGGTATAATAGGAACAATAGGCCAGAAAGAGGTGTTCCTATGAGCAATGAACAACAACGCCATGACATGAGTGATACGGTATGGAATCTGCTGGAGCCGCATCTGCCAGGACAACGCGGGCAATGGGGTGGCATCGCACAGGATAACCGGCGGTTTGTCAATGGCGTGTTTTGGATTTTACGCACAGGAGCACCGTGGCGGGATTTACCGCCGTGCTACGGGAAATGGGGTACTGTATATCAGCGTTTTCGCAGATGGCGTGATAAGGGAACCTGGGAAAAGCTGCTGGAAATCCTGGTTGATGAACCTGATTTTGAATGGCTCATGATTGATGCGAGCCATTGCAAGGTACATCCTCATGCCGCTGGAGCAAAGGGTGGAAACCAGGACATGAGTCGTACAAAAGGGGGCTCAATACCAAGGGCAGCACCGCACAATTGCTGAGGCAAGCGCTGTCGAATCACCCATCAGACA
>ERZ1643251.1161-NODE-1161-length-31319-cov-16.264490_pt1 | contig 31319 bp, 35 predicted proteins | sample MGYA00579261_ERZ1643251 | MGnify/ENA primary metagenome ERZ1643251 (study PRJEB29033, sample SAMEA4952267) | chicken gut metagenome | biome: Broiler Chicken; feature: Gastrointestinal Tract; material: Caecum | place: Ireland | collected 2018 | study: Broiler... | reverse complement strand
CCTGCGCGATGCGCTTGACCCGAGACTGAAAAACTAAAGGGGGCTGCGACGTGGGAGAATCACTGTTGGAAATCAAGGACCTGACGGTCCGCTATGAAACGGAAAACGAAACCGTCCACGCGGTCAACGGCGTGAGTTTCTCGCTTAATAAAAAGGAGACGCTCGGGCTTGTCGGAGAGACAGGCGCGGGCAAGACGACGACCGCCCTCGCCATCCTGCGGCTTTTGCCGTTTCGGACAGGAAAAATCGCCGGAGGCAAAATTCTTCTGGAAGGCACGGACCTTTTGGAAGAAAAAGAGGAGGCCATGCGTGCGGTGCGCGGCGACAAGATCGCAATGATTTTCCAGGATCCGATGACCAGCCTCAATCCGGTCATGCGTGTCGGCGACCAGATTGCTGAAAATCTGGAGCTTCATAACCGCGACAAGCGCAGCAAGGCTGATATTGAAAAGCGTGTCTGCGAGATGCTCGAACTGGTCGGCATCCCTTCTCGCAGGCGAAACGAGTATCCGCATCAGTTTTCCGGAGGCATGAAACAGCGTGTCGTCATCGCGATGGCGCTCGCCTGTTCCCCGGAGCTTTTGATTGCCGACGAGCCGACAACGGCGCTCGATGTGACAATACAGGCGCAGGTACTTGCAATGATGGACGAGCTGAAGGAACAGCTCGGCACCTCTATGATCATGATCACGCATGACCTCGGCGTCGTAGCGCAGACCTGTGACAAGGTCGCGATCATGTACGCCGGCGAGATCATCGAGTACGGCACAATTTATGACCTGTTCGAAGGCGACCGGCATCATCCATACACGGTTGGCCTGTTTGGTTCGATCCCAGATCTTTCGGCGCACAAAAATCGCTTAACGCCGATTGACGGTCTTATGCCCGACCCAACCGCTCTGCCAGGGGGCTGCAAATTCCATCCGCGCTGCCCGCAGTGTATGGAAATCTGTAAAACGCACCGCCCTCCCCTCTATAAGTCGGGCACGCACCACATTAGTTGTCATCTTTTCGCAAAGGAGGAGCAGGCATGAGCGTCTTACTCGAAACCGTAGGACTGAAAAAATACTTTCAGACAGCCGCCGGCAAGCTGCACGCTGTCGACGATATCAATCTGAAAATCGGCAAGGGCGAAACGCTTGGCGTTGTCGGTGAATCAGGATGCGGAAAATCTACGCTCGGTCGCGTTATTCTGCGCCTTCTCGAAGCGGACGCGGGCCAAATCCTGTTTGAAGGAAAGGATATTTTGAAGCGGACGAAAGCTCAGATGAAGGATGTGCGCACACAGATGCAGATCATCTTTCAAGATCCATATTCAAGCCTGGATCCGCGTATCAGCGTTATTGACCTGATCCGGGAGCCGATGGTCGTCAACAAACTGTATGGCGGCCGCGCCCAAACAGAACAGCGCGCGCTGGAGCTTATGGATAAGGTTGGATTGGCACGCAGGCTTGCAAACGCTTATCCGCATGAATTGGACGGCGGACGCCGCCAGCGCATCGGCGTGGCGCGCGCTCTGGCAGTCAATCCAAAATTTATTGTCTGCGACGAACCGGTTTCCGCGCTTGATGTGTCCATCCAGGCGCAAATTTTGAACCTGCTGATGGATTTGCAGGACGAGCTTGGTCTGACCTATCTGTTCATCACACACGATTTATCTGTTGTGCGGCATATCTCAAATGAGATTATGGTCATGTATCTTGGGCAATGTATCGAGCGCGGCCCATCAGCCGAAATTTTTGAGCGCCCCCTTCATCCTTACACCAGGGCGCTGCTCAATGCCATCCCCCACCCCGATCTGCGTATGCGCAGCCAGAAACTACAGATCATCCGCGGCGAGGTTACAAACCCGATTGAGCCGAAGCCGGGATGCCGCTTTGCTGCCCGGTGCGATCGGTGCCATGAGGGTTGTACCGCAGCCGACCCGGCGCTGCGCGAGGTTTCGCCGGGACATTTTGCGGCATGTACGCTCTATGACGAAGGACGGGATGGCACATGAAGCTCAATGAAAAGCACCATGCCGCGATTGTGCTTGCTTTTTACCGCGCCCTGCGCGACGAATACGGTGAAACAGGGCTGCTCGCCTTTTCCATGGCACAGCGCCTTTACGGTGAACAGCGCGGCCGGCGTATGGCTCTGCGCGCCCTGCGCGACGGGCACAAGCTCGGCTACACGGAATACTTTGCTTACAGCGAATGGGAATGTACACCCGAGTTTTTTGATGTGACAATGGACGCGCGTCCCGGCTGCGTGGATGAATGTGTCACCCGCTGCCCATGGGCAGACGTGTTTCGCGCCGCCGGAGAGCCGGAATGCGGCGAACGCTACTGCGCGGACATCGACCGGTCGATTGTGCGCGGCTTTAACCCTGAGCTGCGCCTTGATCTTGACGAAACGCAGCACAGCGGCGGCGCCTGCCGCTTTCATTTCCGAGACGAAGGCGTCACCCCGGACCTGTTCGAACGCGGCGATGCGCTTAAAAAAGGGGAAACCATCCTGCCGTTCACGTACCATTGCGCCCATGTCTGGCGCGCTTATTGCGACATTATATCGGACGTGTTCGGCGACGCTGGCTGTACGCTGATCAGCCATGTGCGCGGGGATTTGCACAAAGCGTATGGAGATGCATTTTTTAAAGCGCTCGATACGTTTTCGGAAATGGATTTTAACCGCCTGCCGGTTTTCACAACGGATTGATCAACCGGCATGGCCGAATGGCGGTGTGTCCGCTGTACGAGGCCTATTATCAAAAATATCAAACAGGCCCTAAAAAGAACCGCCCTTCATCGGGCGGCCAATCGGAGGAAAGCAATGATACAGAAAGCATCTCCCCATGACGTCATTGTCATCGGCAGCGGGGGCGGCGGACTGCGCGCCGCTATTGGCGCGGCCGAAGCCGGCGCGCGCACGCTTGTAATCTCGCGCGGAAAAGCGAACCGCAGCGGCGCGACGCTGCTTGCGGGCGCGAATATCAGTGCCGATATCGCCTGTGACGGTGCAAGCCTGTCCCGACTTGGCATCAGCGACTGCAACAAAAATGATACGCGCGAGGCATGGTTTTCCGACCTGCTGCATGAAGGATTCTTTCTCAATAACCAGGAACTGGTATCGCTGTTTGTGGAAACAGCGGCCGATCGTGTGGAGGAGCTGGTTCATTGGGGCATGAAGGTCCGCGGCATGGAGGGAAAACGTGAATTGTCCGTCTTTGGTTCGGACATTCTCGATACGCTGTACGCCAAAGCCAAGGCCTGCGGCGTTGAATTTATGGAGGATACCGTATTCTGTGACCTTGTGACGGAAAATAAGACGGTCGCAGGCGCTGTATGCCTCGGTCTCTACTCTGGCGAACTGCTCTATTTACCGGCAAAAGCGGTCGTCCTTGCGACAGGCGGCGCGCACAATGTTTTCCCGGTCAACAGCGGCTCGACCGATCTGTGCGGCGAAGGACAGGCCGCTGCGCTGCGCGCCGGCGCGGAGCTTGTTGACATGGAAATGGTATCCTTCTGTCCGACAGTTACGCTGTATCCATCGATGTACCGCGGCAATATCCTGCCGTATATCTTCTTTTCGACCGGCTATGGCAATCTGCGCAACAAGTATGGAAAAACCTTTACAGACAAATATCTCTCCAAAAAGGTGGAGCGTCTGGCGCTGGACAGCGAATGGAACAAGATGCTTCTGTCTTACGCCATTCAAAGTGAAATCAACGCTGGAAAGGGCACGCGCACCGGCGGCGTATACTTCGACCTTGATTTGTATCCAAAGGAAATCCTTGAGGAGCTTTACACAGACCTGCCGCCGCTGAAAACGGGTATCTATGCGGATATCATGAAAATCCTTGAGGCGGGACGCGCTCTGACAGTTACTCCGGCAGCGCACTATTTTGAAGGCGGCGTCCATGTTAATACAAATATGGAAACCGCTGTGCGCGGACTCTATGCGGCCGGCGAATGCGCCGGCGGGATGTTCGGCGCCAACCGTGTTTCCGCTGCGACAACGGAAATGCTTGTCGAGGGCGCGCGTGCAGGCAGCAGCGCCGGCGCCTACGCGCGCGAAGCCGGCTTGGCCGCCGCATCCAGCGATACGCTCGCTGCAATAGAATCCGAGCTGCTCCGTCCGTTTGCAAACAGCGGACCGCGGCCCGGCACGCTCAAAAAAGAGATTCAGGATATTGCCGGCGGCTGTCTGACTGTAATCCGCAGCGGTGAAAAACTCGAACAGGCGCTTGGACAGTTGAATGACATGCAGGACAACGCACTCGGACAGATCGGCGTCACAGATCAAAACCGTATCTGTAACCGCCAATGGCTTGATTACCTCGAAGCGCGCAGTATGCTGCTCACGGCGCGGGCAATTGTCCAGTCCGCCCTGCTGCGCGGCGAAAGCCGGGGCGTCCATATCCGGGAGGATTGTTTTGTGACCGACAATCAGGCGTTCTTTAAAAATACAGTCATCGAAAATATATCGCTTGCCAGCCGGCTGGACGACGTTAAAACGCCGTATATGCAGGCGCCGCGTGAGCGGATGCCCTACATCGACTATATTGAGCAGGTTGTCGAGAAGCTGAACTGATCGGCAAAATCAGCCGCAGATACAGGAGGAATCCGATGAGAACCATCGCTACAACGATCCGGCGGTACAGCGCGGAAAAGGGCGCTTATTCGCAGGAATATACCGTCCCGGTGGACGAGCACGAGGTCCTGTCCGTTATGAATGTGCTGGAATATATTTATACACATTTGGACGATACGCTCGCATTCTTTTCGCATGCGGCCTGCAAGCAGGCGGCATGCGGAAAGTGCCTGATCAAAATCAATGGGAAACCGCGCCTGGCCTGTAAAGAGCGCGCCGATACGGACGAGCTGCTGCTCGAACCGGCAGGCAAAACGGTTATCCGCGACCTGATCAGCAAATAGCGTCGATTCAGAAAAGGCGTACCCAACCGCTGGTTGGGTACGCCTTTTTCCATTTCCGCGGCCTTATTTTCAGCGCGCGCCTTCCAGGCCATACAGCAGCGCATTGATAATCGCGGCGGCAACGTTGCTGCCGCCCTTGCGGCCGCGCGCAACAATATACGGCACATCCGTTTTCAGGATCAGTTCCTTTGATTCGACAACGTTTACAAAGCCGACCGGAACGCCGATGATCAGCGCCGGATGCAGTTTCCCCTCCCCGATCAGCTCATAAAGGCGAATCAGGGCCGTCGGCGCGTTGCCGACAGCAAAAATGAACGGGCGCTTCAGCGCACACGCCTTATCCATGCAAGCAGTCGCACGTGTTGTACCGTTTGCACGCGCGGCTTCGGCAACATCTTCGTCAGACATAAAGCACAGCGTCTCCCCACCGAATCGCGCAAGGCTTTTTTTGTTGATGCCCGCGCGTGCCATCTGTGTATCGGTAACAACCGGTACGCCGGCGGACAGCGCAGCGCGGCCCGCTTCTATCGCGCCCGGCGAAAAGACGAGGTTCTGTGCATAGTCAAAGTCAGCCGTCGTATGGATCACGCGCCGAACGATCAGGTCGGTTTCTTCATCGAGACGAACGCCCTGTGCGTCAAGCTCCTGTGCAATCATCTCAAAGCTGCGGCGCTCGATGTCCGCAGGCAGCATGGTTTCAAATGGATACGTCATACGCGCCCCCTTACATCTCAATGCCGCGCCGCGCCGAAACGCCCCGGTCATACGGATGCTTGACTTTTTTGATTTCGGAAACATAATCAGCAGCCTCAATCAGCCAATCCGGCGGATTTCGCCCGGTCATCACAAGCTCGAGCCGCTCCGGCTTTTGCTCCACAAGGCTGCGCAGCAAATCCTCGTCGATGAGCTGACAGGACAGCGCGCCCATCACCTCGTCGAGCACCAGCAGGTCGCACGCGCCGGCGCGCGCCTGCTCAACGGCGGTGAGCAAATTTTTTGTATTGAGATCATACGTCTGCTGCAATTCACGCTCATCCATCTGAAACGTAAATTTTTCACTCGCCTTGCCGCGCAGCACCGTAATGCCCGGAATATGTGCGAGCGCGCGCAGCTCTCCGGTTTCCTGACCTTTGAGAAACTGCACCAGCAGCACCTTCATCCCACAGCCCGCCGCGCGTACCGCCAGGCCGGTTGCGGCTGTTGTCTTTCCCTTACCGTCGCCGCAGTAAATATGAATAAGCCCTTTCATATGCCTTCCTCCAAAATACGGTAAATTTTTTTCATATTGAGGTGTTCACGCGCCGCGTTTGCCAACAGATCATACTGCGCCTGCCGGTGCGATGCAGCGTCGAAGGCTGTGACAGCATCCGCATCCAAACCTTTGGCCGCACACAGCGCGGTAATCAACCCTTGTACGCTTTCCTCACGGTCGAACAGTCCATGTACATACGTACCATATACATTTTGGCAGGCGCAGCCATCAACCTTTTCTCTGCCGTCGAGCGTGCGCAGACAGGTTAAAGGCGCGGCGGAATCCGTGCGCCCCATATGAATCTCATACCCTTCGACCGGCGCGCCGGAAAGCCCCGCCAACAGACCGCTGGCCGGCGCGAATGTACCTGTGACACGTTCGCGCGTCTTTTCACGGGCAAAAACGGTATCGACCGGCAACAACCCGATTCCATCAAGCGCACCGCCGTGCTCCACGCCGTCGGGATCGCACAGCGTCCGCCCGAGCATCTGGTAGCCGCCGCAAATTCCCAATACAGGGCCGCCGGACGTAGCATGCTTTTTAATCAACGCTTCAAGTCCGCTTTGACGCAGCCACAAAAGATCGCTCATTGTATTCTTGGTGCCCGGTAAAATCACAAGGTCGGGCGTTCCAAAATCACAGACACGCCCGACATAGCGCACGGAAACGCCGCCGACCAGCTCCAGGGGATTGAAATCGGTAAAGTTTGAGATATGCGGCAAACGCATCACCGCGATATCAACGGCCTGCGCAGCACGGCGCTCTGCCAGCCGGTCCGAAAGGCTGTCCTCATCGTCGATATCGACATGCAGATACGGCATCACGCCGGCGACCGGCACGCCGGTGATCTCCTCAATCATGGAAAGCCCTGGGGCCAGAATTGTTTTATCCCCGCGGAATTTATTGATCACAAGGCCCTTGACAAGCGCGCGTTCCGCCTCCTCCAAAAGGAGCATGGTTCCGGCGAGCGATGCAAATACACCTCCGCGGTCGATATCCCCGACCAACAGCACAGGCGCGCGGACAAGCCTGGCCAGCCCCATATTGACGATATCATCCGCCTTCAGATTAATTTCAGCCGGGCTGCCCGCACCCTCGATGACAATAATATCATACTGTCCGGCCAGCTTATCATACGCCTTTTGAATCTCAGGTATGAGCGTGCGCTTCATTTGAAAATATGCGGCCGCGCTCATATTTCCGCGCACCTCGCCATTCACAATCACCTGCGAGCCTGTGTCGCTGGACGGTTTGAGCAAAATGGGATTCATCCAGACAGAAGGGGCGATTCCGGCGGCCTGCGCCTGCACAGCCTGAGCGCGGCCCATTTCAAGACCGTCGTCCGTAATAAATGAATTGAGCGCCATATTCTGTGATTTAAACGGCGCAACTGTATAGCCATCCTGTGCAAAAACACGGCAAAGCGCCGTTGCAAGCAGACTCTTTCCCGCGCTTGAAGCCGTTCCCTGCACCATAATTGCCTGCGCCATCGTCACATTTCCCCCAAAACGGCGCCTATAGCCGCTATCAATTGTTCATTTTCATTATGCATTTTAACTGCTGCTCGATAGAACCGATTATCGAGTCCACGATAATTTCCGCAGGGTCGGATCATAATGCCGCGTTCAGCCAACCGCTGTTCCAAATCCCGGCAGGCATTCAGTTTAAAAAAGATATAATTGGCCCGTGAGCCAAACACCACTGCGCCGATTCCGTCAAGCGCCTGGGTTAAATATCCGCGTTCCTGCCGGACAATCTGGCGGACGCGCGCCACATATCCTTCGTCGGCAAGCGCCGCCACCCCCGCGATCTGTGCGGGAACAGATATATTCCACGGAGGCTCGCAAATACTCATCGCGTGCAGCCGTTCCCCATCCGCGCAAAGCAAATATCCCAGGCGCAAGCCCGCCAGAGCATACAGCTTTGTAAAGGCCCGCAAAATTGCCAGATTGGGATAAGCTGCCAAAAATTCTTTCATTGTCTGTGTGTTCGGATCGTCGAGAAATGAAATGAAGCATTCGTCAATCAGTAAAACCACCCTGCACGCCTCGCAGCGTTTTAAAATACGTAAAAGCAGCGCCTGATCAGCAGGTTGTCCCGTTGGATTATTGGGATTGCAGAGGATCACCACATCCAGCGCAGGATTAATTTTTTTTATAATGGTTTCTGTCAGTCTAAATGCGTCCTTTTCATACAATGTGTGATACGATATGCTGCATCCTACAGCCGCCAATGCACGCTCATATTCTGAAAAGGTTGGCGCAAGCGTCAGTGCGCGGCGCGGCCGAAGCGCCTGAACAAATCGAAAAATCAAATCTGCAGCGCCATTTCCAAAATGAATCCAATCTTTTGGAACCGCCTCATGCTGTGCGAGTGCGGCGGTCAGATCTCGGCAGAATGGGTCCGGATAATTGTCCCATGCTTCCATCGATGCGACCAGAGCATGCCCGACTGTTTCGGGAAGCCCAAGCGGACTGATATTCGATGAAAAATCGAGCGCCGCGCGGCGGCCATAAAGATCTCCACCGTGTGCCGTTCTGTCCATACAAAACAACCTCCCTCATTCTTCGATTCTCAAACAGTCCCTTGACTGTCCACATAATCAGTATCAGTGGATGCGCAGTGTGCGGCAACTGTTTTTAAAGCAGAATCGCAGCAGCCATTCGGACGCCCATGAATAAAACCAACGCCAAAACAGAAGCGCCATACATCAGCCGGCAGGTGCGCGGAATATCCTGCGCGCAGACCGGGCGAATGAAATCCCCGATCGTCGGCTTTCGATGCAGAACACCACCATAATACGCGTCGCCCGCCAGACACACGCCGAGCGCGCCCGCACATGCGGCTTCTGTCTGCGCGCTGTTGGGACTGGCATGTTTTCTGCGGTCGCGCCGCCAGATGCGCGCGGCGCCGCGCGCGTCCAGCCCAAGCGGGGCAGCCGCCGCGATCATCAAAAGCGCCGACACACGCGCGGGAATCCAGTTGAGCAGATCGTCCAGCCGCGCGGACCAGCGTCCGAAGTCCATGTAGCATTCATTTTGATAACCAACCATCGAGTCAAGCGTGTTGACTGCCTTGTAGAAAAAGCCAAGCGGGGCGCCTCCAAGCGCAAGAAAGAACAGCGGCGCGATCACACCGTCAGACGCGTTTTCCGCTACTGTCTCGACGGCCGCCTTTGTCACCCCGCTTTGCGTCAGATCCTCTGTATCGCGTCCGACAATCATCGACACAGCCCGCCGTGCGGCAGGCAGATCGTCCGCATTAAGAGCGTCGTAAACACGCAAGCTCTCGATACACAGATCCTTTGCAGCGATCAACTGATAGCACATCAAAGTCTGTAAACACAATGCAAGCCATCGGTTCACATGGCCAGCGCACCACAACAGAATCCATGCAGCGGCCGCGCAGGCGACCGGAACCATGAATGCCAATACAGCCCCGGCCATGCGGCGGCCCTTTGGCGTATCGGGAAAAACACGGCGCAAAAACGGCTCGGCCTGTGAAATCAGCCATCCGATCAGCCGGACAGGATGCGGCAGCCAATGCGGATCGCCAAAAAATACATCCAGCAGAAACCCAAGCGCCACCGTCCAAATGCAGTCAAACAAACCGCTTCATCCCCCTATTGGCTGAATATCAAAAAGCGCCTGTTCGCGTATCCACGCGTCAGATGTTGTTTTTGCGGCCCATCCGCATAAGGGAGCTGCCTGCCAGGCATAAAAGCTTTGCGCCTCCCGAGCGTTTGCATATCGCTCCAGGATCGCCATCAGCGTGCCGCCGTGCGCAACGAATGCGGCGCGCGCGATTTTGTCGCGTATGCACAGGCGGACAGCATGTCCGAACGCCGCACAGCAGCGCGAGCGAAACGCCGCTGCGCTTTCGCCGCCGGGCGGCGCGTCAAGCTCACCCGCAATCCAGGCCCGATACCGGCTGTCGCCGCAGAGCTGCGCATATTTTTTCCCTTCGAACGCTCCGAAATCACATTCGCGCAGATCCTCCAAAATGAGCGGTTTGCAGCCGCCGAACAACAACTGCGCCGTCTGCCGGCATCGGAGCATCGGGCTTATATAGACGCGCTCCACCTGCGGATAACTTGGAATGGGAACGGGCAGCGGCTGCATAATCGGTTCATCGGTGCGGCCAATATAACGTTTTTCCAAATTTCCGGGCGTCGGCGCGTGCCTGATCAAAAGCAGCTCCATGTCAGGCATCCTTGAGGATTGTCGGAATTCCCGCATAAACGCGCACCACACGCGCGCTTTGCTCTGCGAGCGCACAGCAGATGCGTCCAACCTGTTCGCGCCACGCACGTTCAAACGCATCGACCGGCACAACGCCGCAGCCGACTTCATCACAGATGATCGTAAGATCGGGATGTGCCGCCGCACCATTTAAAATGATCTGCCGCGCATCCTGGCCGGCCTGCATCAGCCGCCTCACCAGCAGATGAAGCCGGGCAAGGATGGGCTGGTCAAACGCCGCATTGAACGGACAAACTCCGCCGTCACAGATATGAGCCGCTCCTAAGCCTGTCTGACTGAGCGCATAAGCGCGCTTGCCCTGGGCGCGCCCTCCGATGATTACCGTCATAAGAAACCTCCCCCGCGCCGCTGGCGCTTTTGTTGATTTTCATATCCGCAGAATTTGAACCAGCACGGCAGCCACAAGCATTGCCAGTTCGCAAAGCTGCAAAAACCATCCTGCCAGATCGCCGGTGATACCGCCGAACTGCCGAAGCGACATGCTGCGATACCAGATAAATACAAGTGCCGCCGCCGCGCAGCAGGCCGCGCCGGCAACCGGCGCACAAGCAACCATTGCCGCCGCGCAGAGCGCGGCAAATGTTATGAGAACTGTGCGCACACGCGCCCGGTACGCCGCATTTGCAAACTGCGCGGCCAGCCCGCTTGTTTTCGCACATGGAAATGTTACGACCGAAAGGCCGCTTAATACGCGCGACTGTACGAATCCGATGCAGAGCGCGGCTGTGGCGCGCGGTGAAAATACATGCTGCATCCATAGTCCGAACAGAATCAGCAGATACAGGCAGCAGCCCATAACTGCAAACGCGCCTGTGTGCGGGTCCCTGAGAATTTCCAGCTTTCGCTCCCTGGAGGCGTGTGATGCAAGCGCATCGACCGTATCGCAGAAGCCGTCGAGATGGATTCCGCCTGAAACCAGTACCGGCAGCGCCGTGCAGACGACAGCGGCCAAAGGCGCGCCAACTCCAAATTGCCGGCAAAGCCACAGCCAACACCAGATTGCCGGCCCGGTGACAACCCCGACCAGCGGGAAAAAACACATCACATAACGCATGTTTTCCTCACGCCATTCGACACGCGGGACCGGGATGGATGAATACATAGAAAAGGCGGTTGCCAGCGACCGTAAAAGCTGCCTCATCCGGCTCTCTCCCCCTCATTTTTGTGGATAACCGGTATACCGCAGACAACCTCGATCACCCGATGCGCACGCTGCGCGACCGTGCGGTTGATTTCGCCGAGCACATCCAGATAACACAGTGTCTCGGGGGCATATGCTTCACCGTCTGAAAACAGCTCGTTGGAGACGATCACCACATCGCGCGCCTGCGCGCACAGCGCGCCAACGCCGTCAAGGATCGCGCTCACAGCGGCCTTGCCCGCGCTGCCTTCACCGAACAGCTCGTTGGCCGCCAGATTCGACATACACTCCAGTAAAACGGCGTTTGTCCCACACGGCAGGCGCAGCCCTTTTAAATCATGGTACCGTTCAATCGTCGAAAACCTGCGGTCGGCGCGCGCCGCACGGTGCTTTTCAATGCGCGCGACAGACTCTTTATCAAGCGGCCGCATCGTAGCGATATAGACGCGAGGCCCATCACATGCAGCGGCAAGCCGTTCCGCATATTCAGATTTGCCACTCGCTGCGCCGCCAGTCACCAGCGTCAGCATGGAAGCGTCCCCGCAGTCTCGTCAAACGGCTGATAAGCGTCGATGGCAATATCGTCAAATGTACTCATATCCGTATAGACTGCAACCGCTGCATCCAAAAGGCCGAGCGCCGCAACAGCACCCGTGCCCTCTCCCAGACGCATCCCGGCCGTAATCATGGGGCGTTTGCCGAGCGTCTCCAACACCATACGCGCGGCAGGCTCGTCCGATAAATGCGTTGCAAGCGCGTATCCGGCGGCGTCTGGGCACAGGCGCGCGGCCGCCAGCGCCGCGACGGCAGAGATGAAGCCGTCGATCAGCACCGGGATTTTGCAGGCGGCGGCGCCGAGAAATAAACCCGTCATCCCAGCCAGATCGAATCCGCCGACCTTTGCGATCACATCGACCGGGTCGTTCACGTCCGGCCGGTTCACAGAGATCGCACGTTTAATCGCGTCGATTTTACGCATAAGCCCCTCTGCGGATAGCCCCGCGCCGCGCCCTGTGACCTCCGCGGATGAACGTCCCATCAGAACGGAAGCAACGGCGCTTGAAGTGGTCGTGTTGCCAATCCCCATCTCGCCGGTTGCCAGAATATCATATCCGTCTCGCTTGAGCTTTTCAGCAAGCGAAGCGCCAAACAAAAGCGCGTCAAGCGCCTGTGCCCTCGTCATCGCCGGTCCGCGCGCGATATTGCCCGTCCCATAGGCGATTTTATGAACAAGCAGGCCGTCGGCCAGGTCGCGCGCGACGCCGATATCAACCGGAAGCACATCACAGCGCATGGCGCGGGCGATGGCGCAGACGCTTGTTTTCCCGCTGACAAGGTTTTCAGAGACGACGGCTGTCACCTCCTGACCTGTCTGCGTCACGCCTTCTTCGACGATACCGTTGTCCGCGCAGAATACGACGACACATCGCCGGTCCAAACGCACCTGAGTATTCCCTCGGATACCGGCGATCTCTACCACCGCATCCTCAAGAAGCCCAAGGCTTCCGAGCGGTTTGGCGATGCTGTCCCACCGCCTTTTGGCAAGCGACCTTGCCTCTGCGGACGGCGGCTGGATCGCTGCCAGAAGCTGTTCGAGCGTCAAAGCACTGGCCCCCTTTCATGATAAGCGCGCGACGCCTCCAAAAAGCGCGCAGCAGCAGATGGATTCCCCGCCAGATAGAGATGAGGAAATCCGGCATAAATGGACGGACCTGCATGGACACAATTCCACTGAAGGTCACGATATGGCTTTTGCGCTGTAAACGCGTCGCCAGCATCTGTACTGTCCCAGTAATGAAATGAATGAGCATACAGTGTTTCGCCCGCATAACAAAGCATATTGTCGCGGCGGGCCGTCAGCGCCGCGTAGCCAAACCGGACGGGACGGGACGTGCGAAACGCGTCGGCATTGATGATACCCGCCATCGGGTACCGTTCGCCGTCCATCCCTTCAAGCGTCCTGTGCAGATACAGAAAGCCGCCGCATTCGGCAATCAGCGGCATCCCGGCTGCGATCGCGCCGCGTACAGCGGCGCGCATGGAAACATTTTCTGAAAGACGTTTTGCATATAACTCCGGATAACCGCCGCCGAGCAAAAGGCCGCAGCATCCCATTGGGAGCGATTCATCTTCCAAAGGGCTGAACGAAATCAGGCGCGCGCCCATCTCCTGCAAAAGTGCGAGCGATTCCTCGTAGTAGAAGCAAAAGGCCGCGTCGCGCGCGACTGCAATAATTGGAGCGTCTAAGGAGAGCGCGGCCTCCAGCGGCTTAAAGACCAGCGGCGGGGCCGACTGCGCGAGCGCCGCAAGCGCCGCAAGATCGATTGTCTGTTCCGCCTGCACCGCCAGCGCGTCCAGCTTTTGCTGTAAGTTGTGGGTTTCCTCCGCCGTCACCAGTCCAAGATGCCGGCTTTCAAACACGCAGTCCTTCATCGGCGGCAGATAACCGAGCACCGGTACGCCGCAGGACTGTTCAATTGCAGCTTTTATCCCAGAATAGACCGCTGGCGGACAGCGATTTAAGAGCACGCCGCGAATCCGGCTGTCAGCCTGAAAGGTCATAAAGCCCTTGATGAGCGCGGCGGCGGACAACGCCATCCCGCGGCAGTCCACAACAAGGACAGCCGGCGTGGCGGTCGCGCGTGCCAACGCACAGGAGGACGCTTCGTCCGTACAGGCCACGCCGTCATAATAGCCCATAACGCCTTCAATCAGTGCAAGCTGCGCCAAATCCGCGCAACGCGCCAAATTGCGGCGCACAGTATCCTCATCGGACAGAAAAAGATCCAAATTTGCAGAATAGTTGGCGCCAACACTCTCGCGATGAAACATCGGGTCGATATAATCCGGCCCGCATTTAAACGATGCAACCGTCTCGCCGGCTTTGAGCCAGGCGCGCAGAATCGCACAGGTCATGGTCGTTTTCCCGCTTCCCGAGGACACGGCCGTGAGCAGAAAACGCGCAAGCGGTTTAGCCGTCATCTGTATGGCCCCCCGCGCTTAAAATATAAACCGGATTTTGACCCATCATCATATGGCTGTGCCCAATCGTCCGCGCCTTGGCGACCGTCACCTGTATGATCTCCGGTTCCTCCAATTTGAATTGCTCAAAACACGCCAGAGCCGAATGCACCGTCTCCAATGTAATAGCGTTGACCACGACACGCGCGCAGCGGTTTTTCCCCAGCGCAATCTGTATAACTTCATTCAGCGCGCCGGATGAGCCGCCGACGAATACCGCATCCGGCGCCGGCAAACCCGCCAAGACCTCCGGCGCGCTGCCGCTGACAATCTCAAGGCGGCCGACGCTGAGACGCCGCTTGTTTTCTTCGATCAATGCCGCGGCTTTTTCATTTTTCTCCACTGCGTAAACCATTCCTCCACGCAGTACACGCGCTATTTCCAGAGCGACTGAACCGGTCCCCGCGCCGATATCCCATACGATCCACTCCGGTTTCAGCCCAAGCTTTGCAATCGATACGGCGCGGACCTCCGCTTTTGTCATCGGTACATCGCCGCGTGTAAACATATCATCCGGCAATCCATGCGTTACAGAGGAGGGCATCGCACGTCTGTTTTCTACCAACATCACGCACAGGGACGAGAAGGTCTGTCCGGAAAGTTCCTGCGCCGTCCCCTGAACAACCCTTTCATCCGCATAAGAAAGGCGTTCCCCCACCGATACATATACGCTGCCAAGCCCAACTTCCGTCAGCTCCGCACACAAATTTTGCACACTGTTTTCCCCGCCGGTCAACACAAAGACGCGTCTGTGACAGCGCACTTCATCGGGCAGGCTTCCGACGCGTCCATGCAGGCTGACAACCTTCACATCATCCCAAGATGTTTTAAGTCGTGCACAGAAATATTGTAAGCTGCTGATCCCGGGGAAAAAAGTTATCTTTGCACTGTCAAGCATCTGAGAAAGCTTTTTTGCGATGCTGTAAAATCCCACATCCCCGGACGCGAGCACAGCCACAGGGCCGGGTCCGGCATAGGTGCGCAAGACTGACAGCGCCTGCTCTGCGGTATTCGCCTGCGCAGTTTCCACCATCCCCTCAGCAAACTCCTCCAGCAGGCGGCGCGCACCGATCAACAGACGGCTGCGGTCAATGGCTGCGCGTGCCTGTCCGGTCAGAAGCTCTGGATTTCCCATCCCAACGCCGATCAAATAAATATTCATCATTTCCCCCAGCTTAATCAAACGGCTCCTGTTTCTGATTTAAAAGCGACTTCATGTCGGGTATCATCCGCTCCACGGCCGCCTTATCACCATATATCCCGATCGTGAGCAGCGGTCCATCCAATACCGTTGGGATACAAAACGCTCCTTCTGGCGGGGCAGCCACACATTCCGCCGGTATTCCGGCAGAATGTGCTTCCTTGCAGATCGCCCGGTCAATCTCCAGGTTGCCTGTTGCTGCGGACACCAGCTCGCATCCCGCGCAATCGCCCTGCATATATGACCGGCGCAGAATGGTAACACCAAGCGCCTCCAATTCCGGAGATGGATGCGCTGAAACGACCGTTAGAGCACCGCAATACGGCAGCAGCGCGGCGGCACGTGCAACGGCGGCAGCGCCGCCGCCGAAAAGCGCGATTTTGCTGTTTGTCAAATTGACAAACAGCGGAAACCGCCGTGCGGCGGTTCCCGAGCCTTCGGCCGCCGTGCGCGGATGAAGGCTAAAATCGCGCGTCAGCCGCTCCACAAGCTCGTTATAAGTCAATCCAACCTCCGTGCGCGGCCGGCCGATCACCACCGCAATCGCACCAGCATCGCGCGCGGCTCCAAGCTTTTCAGCGAACCCACCCGCACCGCCGGACTCCTTTGTTACAACAATCGACGCACCGATCTGACGCATCATTGCACTATTCAGCTCGCGTGTAAACGGCCCCTGCATCGCAATGATATTCTGTATCCGGTATCCAAGCGCCAGACATCGCTGTATTGATTCGGCAGAGGGTAAAACACGAGGGAAAATCCGTTCCTGATAATCCGTCAAATGAACAAAAGCGTCAAGCTCTTTCACACCTGTCGTCAAAAGAACTTTCCCGGTCGCCGCAGCCAGCACCTCGGCAGCCTGCGCTGCATCCTCCACAAAAACACAGCCGTCATCTGGCATATCTGACGGCCGAATCAAACGCAGATAAGGTGTCCCGGTTTCCTCGCAGGCCGCATGAATATGGTCTGTCGCCAGTACAGCATATGGATGTGTCGCATCGATTACACAATCCAATTGCAGCGATTTGAGCAGCGCCGCTATGTCGGATGTATCCAACCGCTTTGACAGCACTTCAACACCTTCGGGCAGCAGCATTTTGCCATATTCTGTAGCAACGCTTGCACAAACGGATGCGCCGCAGGCATTCAGATACTCAACAAGCCGGCGACCTTCGCTTGTCCCGGCAAACACCAGAAAATTAGCCATTGCATCCCCCTGCTTCATCAAAACGTACCGTCCAATCGCTCACAGCAATAGCCGTCGTAACGCCGTCCTCAGCCCATTTTCCGGCAATCAGCCGTCCATGTGAGGCATAAACCGCAGCGCGTTCGCACACATTGTCGACGCCTGTAACATCCTTTACAAAAGAGGATGGCGTAAAATGCCCCTCAACCGCCGCCAAATCGGATGCAGGTACACATTCCAATGGCAAACTGCGCGAAGCACAAAACGCCTGGATACATGCCTCATCCTGTTTCAAATCAATTGTGGCAAGCCGGCAAACAGCATCCTCCGAAATTCCTGCGCGTGAAAGCGCATTTAAAACAACCCTTTCAAAAACATCTGGTTTCACGCCCCTGCGGCATCCAACGCCCACAGTTACAATTCGCGGCTCCAAATGAAGCGTCTGTTCAAACGGATTTTGATGCCTGTCCAGGGTTACATAGACGCCAAGCGGCGCCGAACCTTTTATCAAGCCGGCCGGCAACGGTCCGGCCACAGGAAAATCACTGCGAAAACCAACTAATTTTCGGTCAAGCAGCGCGGCCGATACCGATTTGGCCAATGTGCGCTCACAGATGTACAGATTTTGTTTTACAGCCCACACATCGACGGCAAACAAACCCGATAAATCTGTCGCCGTTGAAATCACCGGCGTACCGCCGACAGCCGCCGCGACCTGCGACGCCAATTCGTTCGCCCCGCCGACATGCCCGGAGAGCAGCGCGACTGCAAACCTGCCTCGTTCGTCAATAGAGACAACAGCGGGATCTGTCATTTTATCACGAATATACGGCGCAATTGCACGAACCGCGATTCCACACGCGCCCACAAAAATGATTCCATCACTGTCAAATGCTGTACGCGTCCATTCCGAAAGGCTGCACAGCTCCTTTGAAACGCCGCTTTTTATTACGCGTATATCCAGCAGGGTATGCCCGTTTTTCTCCAAGGCCCTGGCGGCCCGCACCGCTAAATCTGCTCCCGCCGCTGTAAATGCGACGACCGACAGCCTCATTGGACAGACTCCCGGAAGCCGTGTGCAAAGGTTGGATCATAAAGCTTCGAACGGCTGTACTGTTTTCCAAGAAAGTCGCCGACCAAAATCAGCGCAAACTTGGAAATTCCATTTGCACGTGCGAGTTCCGGCAATTCGCCGACGGTTCCGATCACACGCTTTTCATCAGGCCATGACGCTTTATAGACAATCGCAGCCGGCGTATCCGCCGGATATCCGCCTTCCAGCAGGCGGTCGCGCAATCCCTCCAGCATACCGGCACTTAAAAAGACAACCATCGCCGCGTGATGCGCTGCCAGCAAGGCGATCTCCTCACGTTCGGGCACCGGTGTCCGGCCCGCCATCCGCGTGATGATTACAGTCTGCGACACGTCCGGCAATGTATATTCCGCGCAGAGCGATGCAGCCGCGCCGCAGAAGGAGCTGACGCCCGGCGTTACGTCATATGCAATCCCTTCCGCAGCAAGCTGATCGATTTGTTCACGAATCGCACCATAAATAGAAGGGTCGCCGGTATGCAGCCGCACAGTTGTTTTGCCGGCGGCTTCTGCGGCTTTCATGACTGAAAGCACTTGCTCCAATGTCATTTCGGCGCTGTTATGAATTTCACACCCCGGCTTTGTATTGTCAAGCAGCGCAGGATTTACCAGCGAACCCGCATAGATAACAACATCTGCCTGTGTCAGCAGACGGTGTCCCCGCAGCGTGATCAAATCAGGGGCGCCACAACCAGCTCCAACAAAATGAACCATACAGGGCCTCCTTTTTGTTTCTCTGTTAAAAACGGTCTGTGACCACAGTTTTCTCGGCGAAGCCATACAGCAGGAAACTCAGCCGATGTTTTAACCATCCTTCACGATCACAATAGAAAGATATTCTCCTGGATTATCCCATTCATCCAAGTTGTAAAATACACGCTCTCCAGGCAATCCACACCGCTGCACAATCCGGACATCTGTACGCCCGCACGCGCGCAGCGCGTCGATGGTTTGTTTTAGCGTTTTGCCGGATTTCATCAGCACCTTTGTACCGGGCAGATCAAGCGACTCAGCGACACCGCCATAAGCCGCCGGGATTAAATGCACAGGCAGTTTGGGTTCTGTCAGGCTTTCGCCAAGACGAGCGGCCGCTGCGCAGAAAGACGGTACGCCCGCCACCATCTTCGCTGTATAACCGCGCCCGATCACCCGACCGTGTAAATAACCGTAGGTTGAATAAATTGAAACGTCTCCAATGGTTAAAAAAGCGACGCTGCTTCCTTGTTTTAAATAATTTATAATTGTTTCCACAGCCTGTGCACGCGCTTTTTCCAATACGGCTGCATCATGTGTCATCGGCATATCAAGCGGAACAATTTCCTTCTGTGACAGTTCCGGAACAGCGGCACGCGCGATTTCCAACGCGACCTGCTCCCCGTTTTCTGAGGAACGTGGCACAGCAATCACATCGCAGGTACGGATAATCCGCACCGCTTTCAATGTCAAAAGTTCCGGGTCTCCCGGTCCGACACTGACGCCATAAAAAATACCATTCATTGTTGTTCCTCCATATTTCGGCGCATCCGGTCCATCATAGAACGCGCTCCATCCGTCATTCCAAGCACGCCGCGTGCATTGGAAAAAATCACAAGTTCCGCCGGCAAGGCGCCTGCACGCCTGCAAAGATATATGCCAGCCCGTTCAGTGACGCTTTGCATCACCAGATTTAAAATTCCGGATTCTTCCAACAGATCGATCGCAGCATCCGTTGTAACGCACGCCATCAGTTTCATGCATATAGCGCGCGAAGCTCCTGCCAGAGCGGCATGCGCCGTTAAAATCTCCATACGCGCGTCCGCTGTGCGCGAATGCGTATCAAAAATCCCGCCGGCCAGCTTCACCAGCTTACCTATATGGCCTACCAGTAGCAGGCCCTCAAAGCGAAGCCGCACCGCGCAATCGACAGCTTCCCCGATATAATTGCTGCAAAGCACCGCCGGGCCGGACAGATGAAGCGTCTGGGCCGCAAACGTCTCCCCATAATTACCCGGCGTAACCAACAGGGGACCTGCCCATTGCGCCCGGCGTACATTCATTTCTGCACGGATTGTATCAATCAGGGCTGCCGTGCTCATAGGCTCCACGATGCCAGTTGTTCCAAGAATCGAAATTCCTCCCACAATACCAAGCCGTGGATTGAAGGTCCGCTGCGCGATTGCTTCTCCATCCGGAACTGTGATCTCAATATACGCACCGGCGCGGCGGCCGCGCCCGCCGTCGGCGAGCGCCTCGCGCACACAGCGCGCGATCATCAACCGCGGAACGCGGTTGATGGCGGCCGCGCCCACCGGCTGGTCAAGCCCCGGACATGTCACCCGGCCAACCCCCATGCCGCCTTCAATTACAATCTCAGGCTTGTCAGTCAACCGCACACTTGCATAGATCAATGTGCCGTCCGTCACATCGGCATCGTCGCCCGCGTCCTTGCGCACCGCACAGCGTGCAAAACCATCGCCACAGGACGCATCCTCAACCTCCAGCACCAAGCGGATATCGTTTGGCGTCGTGACCGCCACCTGTTCAACCGCTTTGCCAGAAATCAGCATAACTGTTGCGGCCTTAGCGGCGGCGGCGGCACAGACGCCTGTTGTAAATCCGCAGCGCAGTTTCTTCGCGCCGCTGATTACATAGCGTTCCAGCGCCATATTTCCACCTCCGCAGCCGTCTGAACACACAAAAAGCCATCCCTCATCAGTCAGCGAGCGAATGGCATATGCATCCCGTCAATGGGATCCCTGCGGGATTGCCCGCGAACGTATTAAAGTTTAATGGAATTAAGCTCAAAAGTCAAGCGCCCCAACTGACACGGGCATATCATAAACTAAATAAGTGCGTCCATATACCGGATGCACAAAGAATCATTTTTTCGGGAGGTTTTTATAATGACAACCGTGTCATATAACCGTGAAAAGGCCGTCGCCTATGCAGAGAAATGGGCTTTTAGCCGCAACCCTCGCTATATGAGCTTTGATGGGATCGGCGGCGATTGTACCAGCTTTGTATCCCAATGCCTCTATGCCGGAAGCGGCGTTATGAATTATACACCGGTTATGGGTTGGTATTATAACAGTGCCGCCGACCGCGCGCCCGCCTGGAGCGGCGTGCCATATCTCTATCAATTTCTGACAGGAAACCGGTCTGTCGGTCCCTTTGCACATGAAGCTGCAATCGAGAAGCTGGAATTGGGAGATATCATTCAGCTTGGCGATGCTTCTGGCAAATGGTATCATTCCCTGTTGGTCTGCAAAGCGGGAGCAAATCCTTATGTGACAACACATACTTTTGACGCCTGGATGCGTCCGCTCTCCAGTTATACTTATGCAAATGCGCGCGGACTTCACATCGAAGGCGTGCGGAATTGGTAGTAGCCAGCATGTAAAATTCCAAATTAGGGGTTGACATCTGGAAAGATTCGTCGTATCATTGTATTAGTTTATTGATACAATAAAATTCATGGGGGTGATGAATTGGTATGGGAGCTAAAAAATGACCGGCCGATTTATGCGCAGCTGATCGATCAGATCAAGCTTCGGATCATTTCCGGCTTCTATCGTGCAGGCGACCGTTTACCATCCGTCAGGGATATGGCATCGGAAGCTTCCGTCAATCCGAATACCATGCAGCGGGCGCTCGCGGAGCTTGAACGTGACGGACTTGTTTACACGCAGCGCACAAGCGGACGCTTTATCACCGAGGATACCGAATTGATCCGCCAGGCAAAGGATTCTCTTGCCATGGAGCAGATCAAGGAATTTTTCCAGAAAATGAACGCGCTCGGTTATGATACGGCGCAAACAATTGCGCTGGTTGAGGCTGCCGCGAAGGAGGTTATTTAACTATGGACGCCATTCTGTCCTGTCATGGGTTGAGCAAATTTTATGGCAATGTCTGCGCACTGAGCAACGTCAGCCTGAATGTTGGCCGTGGGCGTATTGTCGGCTTGCTCGGCCCCAATGGAAGTGGAAAAAGCACGCTTATGAAGCTGATCAACGGTCTGCTGACACCATCGTCCGGCTCTTTGGAGGTCGCTGGTCTGCCAATTGGAACCGAGACGAAAAAAATTGTTTCCTACCTGCCGGAACGCACCTACCTCAACGATTGGATGCGCGTCTGTGATATTATCGGATTCTTTAAGGATTTTTACGCCGATTTTAATGAATCAAAGGCATACGACATGCTTTCGCGTTTGAATATCAATCCGCATGACCGCCTGAAAACCATGTCAAAGGGAACCAAGGAAAAGGTTCAGTTAATTTTGGTCATGAGCCGTGAAGCCCAGCTTTATCTGCTTGATGAGCCGATTGGCGGTGTCGACCCGGCTGCGCGCGACTATATTCTGAATACGATCCTCAATAATTATAACGAACATGCCACCATTATCATTTCAACACACCTGATCTCTGATATTGAACAAATTCTTGAGGACGTGATCTTCATCAATCGCAGCGAAATCGTCATGGCGGCCTCGGTCGATCAGATCCGCGAGGAAAAAGGCATGTCGGTCGACGCGCTGTTCCGGGAGGTATTCAGATGTTAGGAAAGCTTTTAAAATATGAATTCCGGGCAACCGGCCGCTTGTTTCTTCCGCTTTATGGAGCTTTGGTGATCTTTGCCCTGATCAATGCTTTGCTCCTGTCGTTTCGGGAGATACCGCAGCTTCCCGCCGTCCTTGCAATGCTTGTCTATATCCTGCTGGCAATTGCAGTTTTTGTCGTTACCTTTATCGTCATGATCCAGCGATTCTATAAAAACCTGCTGTCCGATGAAGGATACCTGATGTTCACGCTGCCTGTCAAAGCATGGTGTCATATCCTGTGCAAACTGATCGTTTCTACTGTATGGTTGATTGTCAGCATCGCGATCACGCTGTTTACAATTTTTATTATGATGTTCAATGCCAATCTGTTCCGCGCAACAGTCGAGCTTTGGAATATCGTGATGGCTGATCTCCTGCCTTATCTCGGTCCCCAGGAGTATCTGATGATCGTGGAATTTTTGGCAACCATGTTTATTTCGATCATCGGTTCCATTCTGGCCATCTACACCGCCATTTCGCTCGGCCATCTGTTCCGTCGTCACCGTATCCTGGCGGCATTTGGCGCATACATCGTACTGTCAATTGTTGAATCGCTTCTTTCAGAAATTATTTATGGCGTTTTCGGTACATTTACGATGCTGGAATCAGACGCTACCATTACCATGCAGGGCGCTTGGATCTTTCATCAAATTATGTTCCCCGGTCTGGTTGTAACAATAATCAGTATCATCGCCTGTTTTATAGTCACAAATTTTATTCTTTCCCACAAGCTCAATCTTGAATAATGATAAAGCGCCCGTGTACATGATAGGTACACGGGCGCTTTTCTGTTTTTCTGATGCGCTTTACTCATGTTCCAACTTTGCTGCCAGTACATCGGCGCGGTATGGAATTGAACTTGTCGCGCCCTTTTTGGAAACCGCGATTGACGATGCGACCGAGGCCAGACGCAGCGTCTCATCCATCGGCAGATCAGATAAGACGCCCGCCAGAAAATAACCGGTAAATGTATCGCCCGCAGCCGTTGTATCAACAACTGGCACTTTATAGATACCATGGCGGCATGTCTGCTGCGCATCCTGATAGACAACGCCGGCTTTCCCAAGCGTCAGAACAACGCGCGACTGCGGATATTGTTTTCTGAACGCCGTCAGAATTTTCTCCGGTTCCTTTTCCCCTGTGATCTGTTCCCCTTCGACCTCGTTCATCAAAAAGATCGTAACTTTGGAAAGGTCGCATTTACGCATTTCATCATCAAACGGCGAAGGATTCAGCGCGATGACCATGCCTTTTTCAAAACCACGGTCTATCAGATAGTCGACAAGATTAATTTCATTCTGCAAAAGCAGAAGATCGCCTTCGCCAAAATGCGAGAGCACCTCGTCGACAAACGCACGGTCATTTTGACGGTTTGCACCTGCAAACAGCACAATGCTGTTCTGTCCCTTTGCACTGACCTGAATAATCGCATTGCCTGTGCGTTCCTCTACTGTTTTAACAAACTGGTGATCAACGCCGTTTTGCTCGCACGTATCGATCAGCATACCGCCGTCGGGGCCAACCATACCTGCGTGGCAGACCTGCGCGCCGGCACGCGCCAAAGAGATGGACTGATTGAGTCCCTTTCCGCCTGGGAAAACCTCAAGCTTTGTCGAAGTGATCGTTTCACCTGGCGCCACAATGTGATCAAGCGAATAGGTGTAATCATAGTTGAGAGAACCAAAATTGAGTACCTTCAAGGCGTTTCCTCCCCATTTGTTTTTGGCTGTTTATAAAATATCCAACGATTTCTTTCAAACAAGCCCCAATGTTTCTATCTTAGTCGAAACGGGAAGGATTGTCAATTCAGATATGCTTTTTTACCCAGTCAAGCGCGCCTTTTTCAAGGCGCGATACTTGTGCTTGCGATATACCGATTTCTTTAGCGACCTCCATCTGTGTTTTGCCTCCAAAAAAGCGCAGAGACAAGATCTGTTTTTCACGGTCGCCCAGATTTTTCATCGCTTCACGAAATACAATTTCGTCCATCCAGTCGCTTTCACTGTTTTTGTCGCCGATCTGGTCCATCACATAAATGGTGTCGCCGCCATCGGAATAAACGGGATCGTACAGCGACATCGGCTCGACAATCGCCTCAAGGGCGAGCACAACATCCTCCTTTTTCGCCCCCATCTCCTTTGCAATTTCCTCAACTGTCGGCTCCTTGGAATTGCGGTTGATCAACGCCTCCTTGGCCTGCATCGCTTTATACGCCAAATCGCGCAGAGAGCGGCTGACGCGCACGGAATTATTGTCGCGCAGATGGCGGCGAATCTCGCCGATAATCATTGGTACGCCATAGGTGGAAAAGCGGACATTCTGATTTGGATCAAAGTTGTCGATCGCCTTGATCAGCCCAATGCAGCCGACCTGGAACAGATCGTCAAGATTCTCGCCCCGGTTTGTAAATTTTTGCACAACGCTTAATACCAGCCGCAGGTTTCCATTGATCATTTCCTGACGGGCCTTTTGATCGCCTTGCCGAATCTTTTTCAGCAGTTCAATTTTTTCTTTTTCCTTCAAAACGGTCAGTTTCGATGTGTTGATTCCGCATATTTCCACTTTATTATAATACACGCTCGCACCTCGTTCAGACATATCATTCTGAATTCAGTATGAGCCATCCACAGGAAAAACATGCGCTTACCAGAAATTGCTTGGTTTTAACTTGCCTGACCGCAATGAGGAGCGGCGAGGATGTCACCTTGAACATCCTCGCCGCTCCTCATTTGCCGGATTCAATTTATGCCCAGGTATCGACGTGTTTTTCGTCCTTCTCCGGCGCGCCGTCCTGTTTTTTATCGGTATCCTGCTCCTCGTCCTTTTGAACGGATATGTCTTTTTCTTCCGTCTGACCAATACCGTTCATATCAGCGAGCCGGCCGCCAATTTCGCGATCCAGCGAACGAATACGGTCTTTCAGTTCCGCTGCATTTTCATAATTGATCTCAAGCGCGCCGCCCAGATTCACCGTGTCGCTTTCATTCTGAGCGGCCAGTACCTTCTCCTGCCCCTTTAAGCTGATACGCACCGTATCAAGACGCTTGGCGTGCTTGATATCCAAATTCGCAGCAATCAGCGTGTTCGCTGTCTTTTCATCGACAGCGGGCCTGTTTTCCCCCTCGCTTCGCATTTGTTCCGGCTTTTGCGCGGCGGCCTTCTCCGCCTGCTTCTGACGTTCCTCGCGCAATTGCTGCTGGCGCTGCGTGAGCTGCTGCTGGAGCGTGTCTAACTGCGTCTGAAGCATTTCACGTTTCGCTTTTTTCTGATCATCGGTCAAATCCCTGCTGCGGTTCACCTTTTGAATTTCCTGTTTGACTTCTTTAATCTTCGTTTTGATCTCCATAATAACCTGATCCTGCGAGCCGCCCACGTGCGAATTGCTGCGGCCAGCCGCCGAAACCGCACTTATATTCATTTTATGCCCTTCTTTCCTCTACATGTTTAAGCAGAGACAACAGTTCCGCTTTTTTGTTAGTGAACCATAGTTCTCATTTTCCTGCTGCGTCACAGGTATTCAAACAACGCAGCTCCACCCTTTCGGACTTGCAGTTTGGAAACGCTTTTACGATCCGTCTATGCTCCTCCTGTTCCTGCTCCAGACCCGCCTGAGAAACCGCCGGCCGATGATATTCCAAAGGAACCCTCGCCGTCAGATGAAGCCCGTCCCCCTGTATCGCCATCCGACTGACCTTCCCCTAACCTTTCTTTAGGAACAACACTCTCGCATTCCTTTGGATCTTTTTTAGGTTTTCGTGAAGCCATAGCCATTTTATACGCCAACGGGTTATTTTTCATCAAATATTGCAAATCTTTTAATGGCACATTATCTCCGGCCTGTATCCTTGCGGCAATTTTACTACAGATCTTTAATATCTTCACAGCTTTTTTTGTACTGTTGAACATCTGCACTTCAGGAGAGGAACATGCGTCCTTCTCTGCCTGTTCAAGTTCTCTAATCTTATTTCGCGCTTGAATAGCAGTAAGCACCTGTTTTGACAGCGTTAACTGGTCGCACTTGGCGCGGCCCGGCAAAGGCGTTGAGGCCACGGCTTCATTCCCGCAAAATCCAGACATACTATAACCGCGAAACAACCCGCCAGCCGCATTTATTTTCACTGTCATCACTTCCAAAGATTATTTGAAATACCGTTGCATAGAGGGTTTTCAGATGTACTCACCTTTGTCAAACTTAAAACCTGTATATTTTATATATTCGGCAATCCCTGGAAGAACGAAAGAAGCGGAACTAAAATTTTTTTACAGATTGTACATCGTTTTGAGGAAAGGCGTTCCCGATTTTATGCGGAAAAACGCCTCACCCCGACAAATATGATCGTGCGGCTACATCGTCTTTTCAAGATCCTTTTTGAGCTTTTTAATAATCCGCTTTTCCAGGCGGGATATGTAGGACTGTGAAATACCGATGATATCGGCCACCTCTTTCTGTGTTTTTTCCTCTGCCCCCAACAGTCCGAACCTTAGCTGCATAATCATGCGTTCGCGGCCGTCCAAGCGGTCGATGGCTCCAAGCAGGAGATTTTTTTCCGCTTCATCCTCAATCGGCCGGTTGATGCTGTCCGGATCGGTCCCCAGAATATCGGAAAGCAGCAGCTCATTGCCGTCCCAATCGATATTGAGCGGTTCATCAATTGAAATTTCATTTTTGTGAGACTGATTCTTGCGCAGGTGCATCAAAATTTCATTTTCAATACAGCGCGACGCATATGTTGCGAGCTTGATATTTTTCTGCGGACAGAAGGTATTCACCGCTTTGATCAGTCCGATCGTACCGATTGAAATGAGATCCTCCACACAGATGCCAGTCGATTCAAATTTTTTTGCGATATAAACAACCAGCCGCAGATTGTGGACGGTCAGCGTCTCCTTAGCCGCCTCGTCGTGTTCCTCAAGCTTGCGAAACACAATCTGCTCCTCCTCGCGGGAAAGCGGCGCAGGAAGCGTTTCCGGTCCGTTGATATAGTCGATGCGCCGCCGCCACAAGCGAAACCGCCATATGAGCCTGTCAATCCACAGCCGCAGTCCGCGCAGCCAGTCCGCCATAAATACTACCATATTAAACACACCTCTCCCCTTGTGATGCCATCCGCTCGTCTGCAACCAACTGCGGATTGATTAACGCCTGATAATCGCCGCGGATTGGCTCGCGGCTGGCCGCTATGTAAACGTCGGAAGTATGAAGTTTTCCCGCCGCTCCCTCGATCAGCACCTCGTCCGGGCGGAATCCCTCAAGCGCGCCCTCACCCATGATGGTCATGCAGGGGATTACCCGGAAATTTGTTTTCCCCTCCGGGCGTATGCGCCTGGCAATCTCACCGTCGCAGACAATCACCGGAGCTCCTGAAAACGGCTCCTTGAGGTTGCTGCCGGTATCCGCCAACGCCCGGAAGGAGACACTTTTGCCGTCTGTGTAAACCGTAACATGATAGAGTCGTTTTTCATGGACGCGTCCGAGAAACAGCCTTTCAAAAACCGTCAGAACAAGATAAGCGGCGCCGGTCGCCGCAATCAATACAAGAGCGGAAATATCAAAATATACGACGCCGTTATAATAGAACATACCGGCCGGGGCGAGGACGATCGACAGCGCCAGCATCAATCCCGCGAACAAAAAGCTCACAGCAAAAGTTACAAAGACAGCTTTTATAAGCTTCTGCCACGGCTTTATGCCAAACGCAGCCGACGCCATCGCCACGGCAAGAAACAGCTTATACAAAAACTGAAACCAGAATCCTATATATGGCAGGAAAATGACCAGAGAGCCGGCTGCCCCGAGCAGCGCCGCAAGGCTCATACGCCCGCGCCCAGCGGCTGAACCAAGAATACGGCGCGCCGCCAGGAGCATAAACAGATTGACAATATAATTCACAACAATCAGAACGTCGGCATACACTGTCATAAAGCATGTCGCCCCTTCCCACCGCCCACCGGACCGCGTGATTCTATTATAGGGAGCGGACAAGTTTTCTTTCTGTCGAAACCAAGGGGACAAATTGAATTCTGTCCAACCAGTGGGATAACAAGTTTGCGCCCACCCGCATACAATGGGAAGGAACAGCGATTGCAACTTCCACTGTGAGCTGTACTTTGGATATATTCATTCTTAGACAAAAGGTGTGATTATCAATGATTTGTGGCTGCAACAACAGAGCCCGCTGCGGCTGTGCTTCCGCGCAGGCACGGACGAACAACAATACCCGGACAGCGAACGGCTGCGCCCGAACCAGGGTCAACGACTGCCGGATCCGTCCGGTCAGCGGCTGCCCGACCCATGCGAACGACTGCACTTGGTATCCGATTGAGGAGGAGTGCGGCGCCGACCGTGCCATGCGTATCTGCCGCGACCAGAACGGCTGTGCCGGGCTTTACCCGGCCGATTGCCGCAATACCTTCTGGCCTGATTTCGCCCATCCGCGTTGGCTCTGCTGCCGCGATCTCTATTGTGCGAGAAGACGGGGCTGCTGAGGAGCGTTTGAACGATTCAAAAAATCCCGGCGAAACAATTGTTTCGCCGGGATTTTTTCTGAGCCTGCGCGTTACTGCGCAGCTAAAGCGCAAACGGTATCGACCGCTTCATCAATATATTTCGCAAGCGGCTTCTCCTCGATACCAACAATACATAAATGTTTTTTCGCCGCTGGAATCAGCACCTTTGCCGCACGGCTGTCTGCAACCGCACATGCGATCGCAGGTGAAATTTCCCCAAACATCGCATTGGCCAGTACGATTCCCAACGGGCCGACGATCACATGCGCGCGCGCGCAGTTATATACAACCGCGTTTTCCCCTGTCGCGCCGGCATGCGCGCCGGCCTTCATCATATTGGCGGTCGCCATCGCGTTCGTTCCGACCGCAAGTATCTCCGCTTCAGGCAAAGCCGCGCGCAGCCGTTCCACAATACTCCGGCCGATTCCGCCCCCTTGTCCGTCGATCACTACAATCCGCATCCCTTCAGCCTCCTTTTACAGATACAGTATACTATAATCGTTTCGAAAAGAAAAGCAATTGACAAGCACATATTCCTATTGTAAACTAATAGAGAAATGAACGCCGCAGAAGCGGCGCAGCAAACCAGGAGGTTCACGTGCATGTGGGCCTTTTTTCTTTTTTAATCCGGTTTTGACAGGAAGGGATTGTTATGCAGCTATCAGATTTCTTTGCAGAGCATCCGCGTGTGGCCGTCGCTTTTTCCGGCGGAGTCGATTCGGCATATCTGCTGTATGCCGCCAAAACAGCCGGATGCGACGTACATGCTTATTTCATTCATTCTCAGTTTCAGCCCCGGTTTGAGCTTGACGATACACAGCGTTTCGTTGAAATGCTCCACGTCCCTCTGACCGTTCTCGATTGCGACGTTTTATCCGACCCAGCGGTTTGCGCCAATGATACGCTGCGCTGCTATTACTGCAAGCGCGCGTTGTTTACACGTCTTTGGCAGGCCGCGCGCGCCGATGGATACGATGTTCTGTGCGATGGGACAAACGCCTCCGACGAGGCCGCCGACCGCCCGGGTATGCGTGCTCTCGATGAACTGGAGGTGCTTTCCCCGCTGCGCATTTGCGGGCTTACAAAAACGGATATCCGCGCTCTGTCCAAACAGGCCGGGCTTTTTACGCACGACAAGCCGGCGTATGCCTGCCTTGCGACACGTGTCCCGACAGGGACACCTATTACACAGGACGCGCTTGGACGGGTCGAACGCGCGGAAAACGCGCTGTTTGCACTCGGATTTACCGATTTTCGCGTGCGTGTTCTGGACGACAACCGTGCAAAGCTCCAGGCGCCGGCTGCGCAGCTTGCACGTATTATCGAACTGCGCGAACAGATTATATCGGTTCTTTCATCTTATTTTGAGGATATTCTGCTCGATCTGCGGGCGCGCTGACAGGAGGAATCCAGGTGGAACAAGACAGAATTCTGCATTTATTACAGCAGGTGCGCGACGGCTCCCTCTCACCCGAACATGCGCTGGCACGGTTAAAAATCGAGCCGTTTGAGGACCTTGGCTATGCGAAGGTCGATCATCACCGCGCGCTGCGCCAAGGCGTTCCGGAGGTGATCTTTGGCAGCGGAAAGACGGCGGAGCAAATTGTCGGGATTGTCCGGGCAATGCGCAAAAACGGGCAATCCGTCCTGATCACCCGGCTGGATGCTGAAAAGGCGCGCGCGGTATCTGAACAAGCCGACATTCGCTACGACCCTGTTTCCCGTATCGCCGTATCCGGAGAGCAAAGCGGCGTAACCGCACCCGGTTATTTGGTTGTCGCGGCGGCCGGCACAAGTGACCTGCCTGTAGCCGAGGAGGCCGCTGTCACGGCCGAAGCTCTTGGCAACCGTGTCGAACGCCTTTACGATGTCGGCGTAGCGGGATTGCACCGCCTGCTGGCGCACCTCGATACGCTCGCACAGGCGCGCGTTGTCATAGCGGCAGCGGGCATGGAGGGCGCGCTCGCCAGCGTGATCGGCGGGCTTGTTTCCTGCCCGGTTATCGCGGTTCCGACCAGCATCGGCTACGGCGCCAATTTCGGCGGCCTGTCGGCGCTTTTATCCATGCTCAATTCCTGCGCGAGCGGCGTATCGGTCGTCAACATTGATAACGGCTTCGGCGCTGGATATCTGGCCAGCATCATCAATCATATGGGAGGAGCGGA
>ERZ1643251.1160-NODE-1160-length-31331-cov-5.074178_pt1 | contig 31331 bp, 25 predicted proteins | sample MGYA00579261_ERZ1643251 | MGnify/ENA primary metagenome ERZ1643251 (study PRJEB29033, sample SAMEA4952267) | chicken gut metagenome | biome: Broiler Chicken; feature: Gastrointestinal Tract; material: Caecum | place: Ireland | collected 2018 | study: Broiler... | reverse complement strand
AATCGACGAAAATGTCCAGTAGTGCAATACTTTTTGGGTTGGTCAGTAGACATTATGTAATGTGAGTCCGACAACTGTCCGAGAGGAGACAGGGATATGTCGTCGGGAATTGTGTCAGCGTCTGGAAATCAGTCGATTTGCCAAGTGAAGTCTTTACTTCTACAACTGCGATATAACGCAATTAATGACAGCAGCGGGCTTTTATGGCAGCAATGGACTGCGTTCACGTATTGTTTCAGACAGCACTCGCAGGCATCAGGCTATGCACGCGGTGGCAGCAAACCGCTTTCATGGCAATATGAGGCTATGCTCATGGCAACAGCAGTCCACGCTCGCGGCTTCAGCCAACCGCAGTCACGACTGCACCCGCTGCTTGCAGCGGCCCTGCGCGGGTAAAAACTGTCGACACGGTTATGCGTAATCGCGTAACCTCAGATATTGATTGGCGCGTGGAATTGAAAATGCCGCAGCTGGTAATACATACTTCGGTTTACACAGACTTGAATTCGACGCGTTTGACGCCGTTCAGTACGATGGTTTGGGTTGGTTTGCCGTCAGCGAAGCGATAGCCGCGGCCGAGTCCGAGCCCGACTGTCTGACTTATGTCCGACTTCAGGACCGCGTACCCGCCGTCACACTCCCAGAAAATGTCGACCTTGATATTGCCGCGCGTGAGCAGTCCGGTGATGTGTCCTCTCGACCATTTGTCAGGCAGCGACGGGAGCAGAGTTATTACATGATCTCGTGATTGCAGCAGCATTTCGTTGATAACCGCGGGGATTCCGATGTTCGCGTCGATCTGGAACGGCACAATGCGGAAGTCGCCGCAGGAAATCGGACCCATTCTGCGCCAGTCGTTGTGCAGCGTGAACAGGTTGTTCATCAGGCAGGTGCGCGTGATAGTTTCGATTGTGAGCAGCGCGACGTCCGGTCTGCGCATTCGCGCCGCGATTCCCGCCATGAACACCGCCGACCAGCTCGACTGATCGTATATTCCCTCGCCGAGGCGCAGCTCCTCGGCGCGCTCGAACGCGCCGTACAGCTCGCTGTCAGGTGTGATTTCGTTTCCCGGGAATACCGGATAGACATGGCTGTGATGACGGTGGCGGTAGTTGTCCTCGTAGTAAGGGTCGATCCACTCGGCGACCGCTCTATCCGAATTGATTCTATATGGACGTATCTTCGACAGCATATTCTCCCAAGTCGACCATTTCTCGGGGTACATTCCGGTGATTTTACAGCCGGCAAGCAGGTTTGTCAGCAGCTCCTTCAAGAGCGCGAAATCCATCGTCGCGTTCTTCGTCGTTTCGATGCTGCCGCGTATTTTCAGCCTATCGATGTTTGACGGCGTGTTCTCGGGCGAGACCGACGGATAAAGGTCGAGATAGCCGTCGGCGTTCTCGACCGCAAAATCCTCGTAGAAGAGCGCGGTCTCATACATAAACGGCAGCGCGTGCGAGACGAGGTAATCCTCGTCGCCGGTGCAGAGCGTACGTTTGGCGGCGTCGGCAGCCGAATACCGGTTCGGGATATTGCGCTGACCATAGGTCTCGGTGTCGTGCAGGACAAGCGATATCGCGTTATCGAGCTTTCCGCCGTCGGCGGTCAGCCGCACGAACACAAGCTGATTCTCGCGCGACGCAAATACGCTGCGCGTAAACTTCGCGCCTCCGTCCTGCCATGAAACACGCACCTCGGCGCGCTCCATATCGACGACGCGGCGATAATGCTTGAAGATGCCGCCGGAAAGGCTGCGGATTTTGAATTAGCCGCGGATATGCGTGAATATAGACAAATTCACACCGCGGCGCTGTCAGCTCTCGCTGCGGACTCCGAGGATATCGCGATATTTTCTGTAGAATTCCTCATAGCGACCTTCGTCGAGCGCGTCACGGATTTTCTGCATCAGCTCGTTGTAGAAGTACAGATTATGCAGCACCGCGAGCCGCATTCCAAGTATCTCGCCCGCCTTGAACAGGTGGCGGATATACGAGCGCGAATATGCGCGGCAAGCCGGGCAGCCGCAATTTTCGTCTATCGGCCGCGGGTCGCGCTTGTACTTTTCATTCAGCAGGTTCATCTTGCCGTGCCAGGTGAAGATATTGCCGTGACGCGCGTTGCGGCTGGGCATGACGCAGTCGAAGAAGTCGACGCCGCGATATACCGCCTCGAGGATATTGCAGGGAGTGCCGACGCCCATCAGGTAGCGCGGCTTGTATTTCGGCATATGCTCCTCGACTATGTCAATCGTGTCGTACATCTCCTCGGCAGTCTCTCCGACGGCGAGTCCGCCGATAGCGTATCCGTCCAAATCGAGCTCGGCGATTGTCCGCATATGCTCGACCCGCAGGTCGGGGTAGGTGCTTCCCTGATTTATGCCGAACAGCATCTGCTGTTTATTTATAGTCTCGGGCAGTGAATTCAGCCGCTCGAGCTCATTTTTGCAGCGGACGAGCCAGCGGGCGGTTCGGTCGCAGGAATCTTTGACATAATCGTACGGCGCGGGATTTTCGATACATTCGTCGAACGCCATCGCTATCGTCGACGCCAGATTCGACTGTATCTGCATTGATTCCTCGGGACCCATGAATATGCGCGCACCGTCGATGTGCGACGCGAAGCGGACGCCGTCCTCGCTGATTTTTCTCAGCTGCGCGAGCGAAAAGACCTGGAATCCGCCCGAGTCGGTTAACACCGGTCGATCCCAGTTGAAAAAATTGTGTATTCCGCCCATGTCGTAGATAAGGCGGTCACCCGGGCGCAGGTGCAGGTGATAGGTGTTGGACAGCTCGACCTGACAATGAACGTCGCGCAAATCCATTGTCGATATGCCGCCTTTAATTGCGGCACAGGTGCCGACATTCATGAACACCGGCGTTTCTATTGTGCCGTGTACCGTTTCAAAGCGGCCGCGGCGCGCGCGACCTTCCTGCTTTATAAGTGTAAACATATAATATTAACCATAACTTTTGACAGCGCAAAAGCCTCTTTCATATTCATTCGATAGTCGACCGCGCGAAAATATGCGCGGTATGTTTTGCCGGCGTGAGGTTATAAGCGGCGTGGTCTGACCGCGACTTGGCAAGCAGACCCGGCTTAGCACATCAATCGTCAATACGCGGTGCGAATTCATGTGCGCTTGAATTGCAGCTCTATATTCTGCTTTGACAGCTCAAACGCGACTGGTCGGCCGTGCGGGCAGTATTTTATGTCGTCGAGCATAAGCAGCTTGTCGCAGATCCATTTGATGTGTTCCTTGTCCTCAATATGCCCGATTTTTATCGCCGCCTTGCAGGACGCCTGATAGAGCGCGCGCTCAAACAATAGCTCGCGCGAGATTCCCGCGCTGCCGGTACCGCCGGACAGCCGGTCGGCTACAGTCACGAGCATATCGCCTGCCGCCGATACCTCGATCTGCGACGGTATCGCGTTGATTGACGCCATGTTCACGCCGTTTGTCGTATAGTCGAAGCCGATTCCTTTGACCTCGGCGCGGTATTCGTCGAGCGCGGCAAGCTCGACCGGCGTCAGATTTAATTCAAGCGGTACGAGCAGGATTTGTGACACGACCGACTTTGTGCGCAGATTTTCCTTTAGCTCCTCGAAAATAATTCGCTCGTGCGCGGCGTGCTTGTCAATTATCATGACCTTGTCCGCGACCTCGATAAAAACAAACGAGTAGAAGGCTTCGCCGATGATGCGGTAAGGCGGCGGAGATTTGCGTTGGGACGGCGCATCGGGTGTATCACGCAGGTCGAGCTCGGCGTAGCTGTCGGCTTCAGGCTTCGAGCGCATGGCTTCGATGACCGGCGGCAGCTCGTCTATCTGCGTGTAGACAGGGGCGTCGGCAGAAGTATCGGCTTGAGGATATGCAGAACGCGTGGTGCTGTGATATCCGACTGCTGGAGCGGCGGTTGTGCGCGGCGGTTCGTCCTGCGCGGAACTCTGATATCCGGCTGCGGGAGCAGCGGTTGTGCGCGGCGGTTCGTCCTGCGCGGAACTCTGATATCCGACTGCGGGAGCGGCGGTTGTGCGCGGCGGTTCGTCTTGAGCGGAACTCTGATATCCGGCAGTAGGAGCGGCGGTTGTGCTCGGTGGTTCGTCCTGCGCGGAACTCTGATATCCGGATGCGGAGATAGAATCCGCTTGCGACAGTTCAGCCTGCACCGTGTCAACATATCCGGCGTCTGGCAGGGAGTCAGTGCGCGGTGAATCGGTAGATGAGGGCTGTAGTGCAGACGGCGTCAGCTGTTCCTCGATGGAAAGCTGCCCTTCCTTGACGTTTTTCTTATTTAGGTAGACGAATTTCTGCTGGCGTGAGCTTCGCTCCTCGATTGGCACAAACGCGTTCAGGGTCTTCATAACCTCATACGAAAATTCGCTCGCGTCCTTTCCCGGGAAATTCAGCTGTGGGCGGGGGATACGCTTTTCGAGCGCGCCTCGTACCGCATAATATACCGCTTCGAACACCGAGCGTTCGTTTGTGAATTTGACCTCGAGCTTCGATGGATGTATATTAACATCGACCAGCTCGGGCGACAAACCTATATTCATTACACAAGCCGGGAACTTGTCGGATGGGATGTACGAAGTGAACGCCTGCTCGAGCGCGGCCTGCGCGCACTTTGACTTGACAAACCGCCCGTTTATAAATACATTCTGATAGTTCCGATTCGCACGGACGTTTTCGGGTGTGCCGATATAGCCGTCGATCGAGATTCCGTCCGCGTCGCGTCCGAGCTCGATCAGCTTTGACGCGAACTCGCGGCCATACAGCGCGTATATTGTGTTCTTCAATTTTCCGTCACCGGCTGTCTCAAAACGCGGCTGACCGTCGATAATCAGCTTTATCGCGATTGAGGGATAGGAAAGCGCGACCTTTTCGAGCGTCGCCGCGACCGCCATAGCCTCGGTCTGATCCTTTTTTAAGAATTTCCGGCGCGCCGGTACATTCGCGAACAGATCCTCGACCAGTATTGTTGTACCATCGGATATCGCGGCGTCGGACAGCACCGGCTCTTTGCCCGGCTCGCTGTCGAGCAGAGCGCCGTATTCGTCCTCGCGGCGCTTCGACAGTATGCGCAGGTGCGAGACCGACGCGATCGCGGCGAGCGCCTCGCCGCGGAAACCGAGCGTCATAATCGCGGCAAGGTCTCCGGCGTTCTTGATTTTACTGGTGGCGTGCCGTTTTATCGACAACGGCAGGTCGTCGCGCGACATTCCGCAGCCGTTGTCCGAGACTCGGATCAAGCTGCTGCCGCCGTTCTTTATCTCGAGCGTGACTTTTGTCGCTCCGGCGTCTATGGCATTTTCGAGCAGCTCCTTGCAGGCTGACGCAGGGCGGTCGACGACCTCGCCTGCGGCGATGAGGTTGGCAACCTGTATATCAAGCTGGTTAATTACTCCCAAGTTGCGCGGCTCCTTTCGGTAATCGGGATTTTTCGGCAGGTGACGGTATTAAATAGAAAGCATCGATGTGTATGGCGAATCAATATTGATATGTGTGCATATCGATAAACCATCTATTTACTCAATCATTTTCTTCAGCCGGTATAGCTCGTTTATAGCCTCAAGCGGCGTCAGTGTGTTGACGTCAAGCGCGCGTACCGCGTCGGCGAGCTGGCTCTCGAGGACATTATCAAATGTCAGCTCGTTTGTAGTTTCTTCCGGCTTAGCCGGCTTCCTTTCTTGACCCGAGCCGTCAAGTATCGCGGCGAGCACCTCTTTCGCGCGGCGAATGACCTCGTTCGGCACGCCCGCTAACTTCGCGACCTCGATGCCGTAGCTGTCGTCGGCGGCTCCGCGTAGGATTTTACGCAAAAACGTGATATCGTCGCCCTTTTTCTTCGCGGCGATGTTGTAGTTGACCGCGCCGTCGACCGCGCCTTCAAGCTCGCCGAGCTCGTGGTAGTGAGTCGCGAACAGGGTCTTTGCCCGCAGCTTCTTCGCCGTGTATTCGGCGATTGCGCGAGCTATCGCCATGCCGTCGAACGTGGACGTGCCGCGGCCGATTTCATCGTATATTATCAGCGACCGCCGTGTAGCGTGCTTAAGTATATAAGCGCACTCGCTCATTTCGAGCATGAACGTAGACTGACCGAGCGCGAGGTCGTCCGACGCGCCGACGCGCGTAAACAGCTTGTCGCAGATGCCGATCCGCGCCTCCTTTGCCGGCACGAACGAGCCTATCTGCGCCATCAGCACAATCAGCGCGACCTGACGCATATATGTAGATTTGCCCGCCATATTCGGTCCGGTAATAAGCATCAGCCGGTTCTGGTTGGTATCGAGGTGAGTGTCGTTTGGCACAAAATAGCTGTCGCCGCAGAACAGCTCGACCACCGGATGCCGTCCGTCCTTGATTATAATCTCGTCGCCGTAGTCGACCTCCGGACGCGTATAGTTTCCGTGGCGCGCCGTCTGCGCGAGCGACAGATAAAAATCGAGTTTTGCGAGCAGCGACGCGCTTTTTTGTATCCGCTCGAGATTCTCGCCGAGCTTATCGGCGACCGATTTGAACAGCTCGTATTCAAGCGAATTCAGCCGGTCGGACGCGCCGAGTATCGTCGCTTCGGTGTCCTTTAATTCCTGCGTTATGAAGCGCTCGCTGCCGGTCAGGGTCTGCTTTCGGATATACCGGTCGGGCACCTGCGATAAAAAGGAGCGCGTGACGTCGATATAATAGCCGAACACGCGGTTATAACCGATTTTCAATGTCTTTATACCGGTAGCTTCGCGCTCGCGCTCGGCGAGCGAATGGATTATCCCCTCGCTGTCGCGGACTATTGAACGGAGATGGTCGACCTCGTCTGAATAGCCGTCCTCGATGATACCGCCCTCTCGGATTGTGAACGGAGGGTCTGGCTTGATAGCCTTTTGTATCAGCTCGCAAAGGTCGTCGAGCGGGTCCATATCGTCGCGAATCATTCGCAGCTCAGAACAGCTGACGTCAGCCATAAGCGCGCGTATCTGCGGTATTACTTCAATCGAGGTCTTGATCGCGATAAGGTCGCGGCCGTTAGCGTTTCCGTATACGAGCCGGGGGGTGAGCCGCTGTTCAGCTGCAATCCGAGCTCCTCGCGCAACATGAAATTATCGGCGAGCTCGCCGACCGCGTCAAGCCGGGCGTTTATGTCGTTCGAGTTGACGAGCGGCTGCTCGACCGAGCGGCGGAGCAGCCGCGCGCCCATTGAAGTTTTAGTCTTATCGAGCACCCACAGGAGCGAACCTTTTTTCTCCTTTTGGCGCATAGTCTCGCAGAGCTCGAGATTGCGGCGGGTATTGACGTCTATCTCGAGATACTGACGGTCGGTGTATACATTCAGCTTTCCGAAATACGCAAGGTCGGTTTTCTGTGTATCGGAGATATACGAAAGCAGGGCTCCGACAGCGAGCACTATCGCCTCATCGGGCGGCGAAATCGGATTTTCGAGGTGGGGGTTAACATACTCAAGGCAGCGGCTGTAGTCATATCGATCAGATTGATTGCCGGTGATGGTCGAGTTTTGTTTGACAAGGTACTTGCCGGCTCGACCGAGCTCGTCCTCGGTATAAGGGCAGAGCACCTCGCTCGGAAGATATGTCGCGAATTCGGACGCCAGCCGGTCGAACCGATCCGAGCCGGTGAACATAGTCGCGCTGAGCTGACCGGTCGAGATATCGCAGAAGCTGACTCCCACGGCATCGCTCTCGGTCGAGACGGCGGTGATGAAGTTATTCTGACCTTCCTTGAGCAGCGAGTCCTCGATTATAGTACCGGGAGTGACTATCCGCGTGATATCGCGCTTGACCAGACCTTTGGCGAGCGCGGGGTCCTCGAGCTGCTCGCAGATAGCGATTTTATATCCGGCGGACACGAGCTTACCGATATAGACGTCGACCGAGTGGAAAGGCACTCCGCACATTGGCGCGCGCTCGGACTCCGCCCAGTCGCGACCGGTCAATGTAAGGTCGAGCAGCTCGCTCGCGAGCTTCGCGTCGTCGAAAAACAGCTCGTAGAAGTCACCGATGCGGTAAAACAGCAGATAATCTTTATATTTATTTTTGATTTCGAAATACTGCTCCATCATCGGAGTCATGGGAATACCGTCCTTGTGTTAGTTGTTAGTTGTTAGCTATTAGCTATTAGTTATTGGATGTTAGTCAATGCTCGCAGCCGGAGCAGGTGGAGCAGTCGTGAGTGCAGGGGCGCTCGCCGGTTATTTGATAGGTAATTTCGCCGTTGACCTCATTCATGAAGCTGTTTACCGCGTCCTGCGCGGCATTGAGCGCGACCATATTTACATTCATCGAAATCTGCTTATAAAGCGCGTGGATGCGTTCCTCAATGAGCTTGATAAATTCCTGATCCGGCGTATCCTTGCGGTACTCCTGATTGAGCGCCTCCGACTGCGCGTTATACTCATTTACAGCAGCCTGAAGCTCCTTATCGGCTTCATAGGCGGCCCGTGCGCGGTTCAATTCCTCGATACGAGGATCAGCCTTGATCATTTTGCCAAGCTCTGCGGCAAGTTCAAGAATCTCCATGTTAGTTTATCTCCTTTGATTTTATTTGTACGTGTTAAGAGTGGTCTCCGGCTTCGCCGGAGAGAGTGGTCTCGCCTGGGGCGAGAGAGTGGACATGACTTTGCCGCAGGCAAAGTCATGTGAGTGGTCTCCGCCTGCGGCGGAGAGCTGAGGTGGAAATTTGCCGTGGGTAAATTTCTTAAAAAGCTCTTTCGCGAAGTGGGAAGAATATACACTCAACTCTACTTCTGAACGCTTTGCGGTCGGAAAGACCACTCTTTATTATATCTCTGTCCTAAATTTTTATATCTCTGTCCTCAATTTTAGAGCTCTCCGATTAGGGCAAACGGTTCGGCTCGGGTTATTTTGACCTTGACAAACTCTCCTATCTGACGCTCGCTCACGTCGTCGCGAGGGATGTGTACGAGCTTGTTCGAGTCGGCGCGGCCGGTCAGCATATTGCTGTCGCCGCGGCTTTCGCCCTCGAGCAGTACCCGAGCTATCTTTCCAACCTCGCAGAGGTTCTTCTCATACGAAATCTGATTCTGCAATTCAAGCAGGCGATTCATTCGCTCCGACTTTATTTTTTCGGGAATCTGATCATTTGACTTCGCGGCGGGCGTGCCGACGCGCGGCGAATATATGAACGAAAATATCATGTCGAAGCGGATTTTGGAAAGCAGCTCGAGCGTCTCGTTGAACTCATCGTCGCTCTCGCCCGGGAACCCGACGATGATGTCCGACGATATCGCTATGTTCGGCAGCTTCTCGCGCATATATTCAATCAGCTTAAGATATTCATCCGGCGTATAGCGGCGGTTCATCGCACGAAGCACGCGCTCCGAGCCGGACTGCAGCGGCAGGTGGAACTGGCGCGCGCACTTTTTCGAGCCCGCCATGACGTCGATCAATTTGCGGTTCGCGTCCTTCGGGTGGCTGGTCATAAAGCGGATTATGAAGTCGCCGTCGATCCTATCGATATCAGCAACGAGGTCGGCGAAGTCATAGCCGTCACCGAGATCGCGACCGTATGAGTTCACATTCTGTCCGAGCAGCGTAATCTCGCGGCAGCCGTCGGCGACAAGCCCGCGCACCTCGTCGAGGATATCGCCCGGATTCCGGCTGCGCTCACGACCGCGCACATAAGGCACGACGCAGTAGGTGCAGAAGTTATTGCAGCCGTACATGACGCTGACCCACGCCTTGTAGCGCGACTCGCGCTTTTTTGGCAGTCCCTCGGCAATACAGCCTTCGGTGTCGTCGACGGCGAAGCGGCGCCTGCGAGTAGTCAGCTCCTCATATAACAGCTCGGGAAAGCGGTGCAGCATTCCGGTGCCGAACAGCAGGTCGACATAAGGGTAGCTGCGTTTGATGTCCGAAACCCGGCTGTCCTGCGTCACCATGCAGCCGCAGATACAAATGACCAGCTCGGGCTTTCTTGCTTTCAGCTTCTTATACTGTCCGGTCACTGACAGCGCGCGCAGCTCGGCGTGCTCGCGGACCGCGCAGGTGTTGACTACGATAAGGTCGGCGTCGTCGGGCGAATTCGCGGGTAAATAGCCCATATGCTCGCACATTCCGGCTATCTGCTCGCTGTCGGCTTCGTTCTGCTGGCAGCCGAAGGTGCGCACAAAATAGCGTCGCTCGTGACCGGCGAGCGCTCTCACCTTATCCATATATTCGTATTGTGTTGCGATTTCAGTCGCGGTTATTCTTTTCATTTGTGACAGTGATTCCTTTGGTGGATTTGTTATCATGCTTGTTTTGCGACGAGGTGATCCGGTTGTTGATTATGATTCCGACGATTCCGAGTATGCCTGTTACCGCGAAGATGATTATCGATTTCAGAAATTCACCCTCTGAAACCGACGAGCCGACCGCGGTCGATGTGATTATCGACGGGATGCGCGCGATGGTCGCGGTGGCAAGAAAGCGCAGCGGCGGCATTTTAGTGAACGGCACAAAATAGGTCAGCACATCCTTCGGAGTTCCGGGTATAAAGAACAGAATGAACACGAGCGAGTCGCGCTTCGACGGGTTGTTTAGAAATTTCAGCTTCTCGAATTTCTCGATGTCGACATACTTTTTCGCGAAAGAAATTCCGAATTTCCGAACGCAGAAATAGACTATCGCCGATCCTGCGAGAACTCCGGCGAGCGACAGAAATAGTCCGCCGAACGTGCCGTACATCAGTCCCATGATAAGCTCGATCGGCTCACCGGGTATGACCGCGACGATGATTTGCAGAATCTGTATAAACAGCATCAGCAGTATGCCAAGAAAGCCGAGCGACTCGACAAATTCTTCGAATTTCTGCTGATTTTCGGGCTGACTGAGTGACAGCACAGCCGGTATCATATAGACGCAGAGCGCGACTACTGCGGCGATGATTACAACTGCCGCGAGAATTTTTAATATTTTCTTGATTTTGGGATTCATAGCATCAAATTTTTAAACTCGATTTCACAAAATATACTATATTTATAACGATATTTATAACGATATTTATAACGAAGTATCAGAAAATTTATAACGAAGTATCAAAAATGCGGCTTTGGCTAATTTCTTTTCAGCTTCTCAATCCTAACTCTCGCTGCCGTAACTGTAGAACGCTTCCTTGAGCGCGCCGTGCGACGTGATGTTTCCGTCCGATGTTATCAGCACCAGCCCGACTTCACAGCCGCAAAGCTCGTCAAGCGCGCCCGAATCGACAAGCATAGCAGCTCGTTCGTATCCGAGCACAAACAACGCGGTCGACAACGCGTCGGCGAGCGCCCCGGCTTCAGGCGTGACTTCGGCTGTATAGACTGCGGTGCTGAGCAGGTCGGATTCGGACGGATATCCGGTCGCGGGGTCGATAATGTGGTGGTATCTTCTGCCGTCGTAGTCGACATAGCGCTCGTAGCCGCCGCTGACCGCGACGATGCCCGACTCAACGCGTATCTCGCCGACTAATTCAGTGCCGGATGGACCGCGCAGCGCGATATTGTAATCGCCGTCCGGCTTGGTTCCGACTGTCGCGACATTGCCGCCGAACGACAGCGTGCCCCATGCTTCGGGGTACTCGTCTGCGAGCGTTGACGCGAGTGAGCCGACCGCCCAGCCCTTACCGATGCCTCCGAGGTCGATTTTGGTTTTCGGGTCGGTCTTTTCAAGATGATTGCCTGAAAGCGAAATTTTCTCCGCGCCGACATGAACGAGCGCGTCGGAAATCTCATCGGAGTCAGGCGGCGTCCAGTCGTCGCCGGCGTGCGAGATGTCCCACAGCTCGACGAGAGGGTAGACCGTTATGTCAAAGCCGCCGACCGTTTCGGTGACGCGCAGCGCGAGCGACAGAAGCGAGCTTGTCTCATCCGAGAGTGTGCAGCCGCGCTCCGATTGATTGAAGCCCGACACTTCGCTTGTGTCAATCGTCGCCGACAGCTTGTCCTCGAGCGAGGATACGAGCTTGTCGCAGTCGGCTTCGAGCGAATCGGCGGTATTGCCGTGCAGTCTGATGTCGAGCAGCGTGTCCATTGCGAACAGGCGCAGCTCGGTCACGCGAGCGCAACCGGTCAAATGCGCTGCTATAAGGCAGAATGCGGTAAGAAATATCACAGCGCGCGATATGCGTTTCATTTATTCTCCTTATACGTCGATGTTTTGTTACATACGTCGATGTTTTGTGACGAAGCCACAGGACTCGTGTCTGAAAATCTATTTTCTGGCTTCAATCGGCTCACGATAAGCTCGGCGACGACTCCGGTGACAACGCCGGTCGGAATCGAAAGTATGAGCAGCCACGAATACATACCGAGCACCGAGCGATCAAGCAGGATACAGGCGGCGATTACCTGTCCGGTGTTGTGCGCCGCGGCTGACAATATCGAGATGCCGACAAACGATATCAGCCGTCTGCGTGTGACAAGCAGCGAAATCACAATCGTCGACAAAAGTCCTCCGGCGAGCGAAAAGAGGAATCCGGCGGCGTTGCCGAATAAAAACGCGATTATGATTATGCGCGACAGCTGTATCACAAACGCGTCTCGCCGGGACACAATCGCGGCGGCGATCATGACGACGAGGTTCGGCAGTCCCAGCTTGAAGCCGGGAAGGGGAGAAACCGGCAGCATAGCTTCAAGCCACGCGCAGACCAGCGCCGAGGACAGTAGCAGCGCGTCGATACTGACCCGCCGGGGCAGGCTGTAGATATTATCCGGCGATTGCATCGGAATCAGCGCCTCCCTCGATATAGACGACGACCCGCGCCGGCAGACAAACGATCGACATACCCGCGCGCCGCAGCGGCGGCGCGTCGGTACAGATTTTGTCGGGGCAGTCGGACGAGCTCACCGAAATGCCGCCGTCGGCGACCTCGACAATCAGCGTATATCCATTCGAATTTATCTGATATTCGCGCGGCTCACCAAGCGGCACGGTCAGTTTCGCGCCGTCATACAAAATGACCGCGTTGTCATTTGAATCCGCGAAAAATATAGGCAGCGCGGCGAGGACCGCCGCGAGCAGCACGCCTGCGGCAGCGACAAAGTCAAGCGGTTTTAGAAATCGGCTCGCTCCCGTATTTTTCATATCAACCTCACGGCAGCAACCACACCTCAATTTATGATACCCACCTCACGTCAGGTCGCCTACCTCACGTCAGGAAACCTAACTCACAATAGATCGCTCACCCCACGGCAGGACACCCACCTCACGGATGTCACGGATGGACACCCACTATAAAGATGGTGTGGGAGCTATATTTCATAATGTATAATTATATCACAAACTATCGGCTTTTGCAAGAATATAATGTAAATTTTCCGCTCGGTGCGCAAAAGGTGAATATTTTGTAAACAACCCGCAAATTCGCGGGAAAACTATTGAAATCATCGCTCAAATGGTGTACAATAGTATTACTAATGCTATGCCCGACGCAATGTAAAACATTGCCAATTCTAATCGGGTCAAATCAACGTCCAACGAGATTGTACGGCGTTGTAAAGGCAGATATTTTTGGAGGAATATATTTTATGGTAGTAGCCGGAGATTTTAAGAACGGTATCACTTTTGAAATGGACGGGCAGGTTTATCAGGTCATCGAGTTCCAGCACGTCAAGCCGGGTAAGGGCGCGGCGTTTGTCAGAACGAAGATCAAGAACGTTATGACCGGTTCGGTAACTGAACGCACCTTCAGCCCGACCGATAAGTTCGAAAACGCTGTCGTCGAGAGAAAGGATATGCAGTATCTCTACAATGACGGCGACCTTTATTACTTTATGGATATGGATTCCTTTGAGCAGATTCCGATTGGCGCGGACAAGCTCGGAGACAACTTCATTTTTGTAAAGGAAAACGAAATGTGCAAAATCGTCTCCTACAAGGGCAACGTATTCGCGGTAGAACCGCCGATGTTCGTTGTGCTTGAGGTGACCGACACCGAGCCGGGCTTCAAGGGCGACACCGCGACCGGTACGACTAAGCCGGCTACGCTCGAGACGGGCGCAACTATCAAGGTACCGCTTTTTGTCGATATCGGCACAAAGATAAAGATCGACACGAGAACCGGCGAGTATCTCGAAAGAGCGTAAATACCCAAAGCGCGATATACGCTTTGACGAAAGGAATGGTAATAAAATGAAGCTTACCGAAAGAGCCGCTTATTTGAAAGGACTTTGCGAGGGCTTTGACCTTGACACCACAAAGCCGAAGAACAAGCTCATTCGCGATATGATCACGCTTATCGGCGAGATGGCTGATAAAATCGACGAGCTTACCGAGAAAGTCGACACGCTGAACGATTACATCGACGAGGTCGACCACGATCTCGGCGACCTCGAGGAGGAGGTCTACGGACTTGACGACGAGGACGAGGATGACGACGAGGGCGACGAGGATGACGACGAGGAGACCTTCTACGAGGTGACCTGCCCGAACTGCGGCGAAAAGGTGTACTTTGACGAGACGGTCGACCCGACCGACGTCACCTGCCCGAGCTGCGGCGAGAAGTTCGAGTGCGTCTGCGACGAGTGCGACTGTGACGAATGTGACGGTTGTAATGACGACGAGGATTGCGGCTGCTGCGACGACGAGGACGAGGACAAGGACGAATGCGACGGCGGCTGCGATGAATGCGACAAGTGCGACGACTGCGACGAGTGCAACGAGACTCCGGACAAGGAATAAGCAAATCGGATTAAGATTTAATTAAACACATAATTAAGCAAGTGACCGCGGCGCAATGCCGCGGTCACTTGCTTTACCCTCATCAAATTAATCTACAGCTGTCGCAAAGACAGTCATTAAATAATTGAAGCTTGCTTTGAAGCATGAATTCGAGCTTTGTAATGCTGTCGACCATGCGGTTTACCGATTTGTTGACGCAGAGCAGCTCCTCGACGTTTAACGATTTTGCTATGACCCTTTGCAGCTTCTCGCCCTCGGCGTTCAGAATGTGCGACAGCGCGGTCTGCTCGAGCGCGATTGAAGCGATGATATCGGTTATAGCCTGGCAGCGCGATTCAGTTCCGTGTGTGATTTGCGGCATACTCATGAGAAGATCCTCCATTATTGTTTTAACGGCAGCAGATATATCCGGTGCCTATTGACAGGGTATGCCGACGGCGCGCAAGCGTTACGACGCGGCAGCAGACCGTGCTTGTTATAAGCGTGCGAAATCAGATACTACAGCAGGATAGTTCGTAATTTTCGCTTCATCATGATGTTGATAAGCGCGTAGCCACGTTTTGTTAAATTGTAGAGTGGAGCATATCGGCGATATCTTTAACCGATGATTTATAAGAAGCATATATTAGCCTGACGGGTAATTTTATATTTAAGGTTATAGATAATATAGGTAACTTCATTTCTTATAATCGGAGATTTGCTATGAATATCACAACTATAAAACGGACGGCGTTAAACGATTCCTGCCATGCAAGATATAATCGGATTGTGTATGACGGCTGTAATTATCTGGCTGTAGTCGATTGCTTGCAGCCGGATATATGCAGCGACGTAGATTTGTTAATAAATTATATCGGCGGCAATATTTGCCAAAAGCAAGACGCCGAAGCCTCGCATACAAAAATATATAAATACGACAGATGCTTCGAATTTTGTCGTGGATATGACACGGCGCGCAAATACAATTTTTTGTGTTATGATTATCAAGACGACTCATATTACGCAGCCTGCGCGGGTTCGGGAAAAAATATATACAAGCTGAGCCGCGATTTTAATGAAATCGACTGTATACGCATTGAAGTCCCACGAGCAGTCGGAAAGCTCACCGACATTTCATACGACTGCTCCGACGACCGAATCATCGCCGCGTATACCTTGGGAATATATGCCGTTGATAAATGCACCGGAGAAGTCGACGTGCTCTATCGTCCGGTCTGCGACTGGATTATGGGTATAAATAAATGCTGCGGGCTGTATTTTACTGTCGTATTGCGCTGCCACAAATATATGATTGTCATATATGACGAGCAGTTCAGCGAGCTTGGTATACTTCCATTTTGCGAGCATGAGTTGCCGGTAAACGTCATTGACTGCGGCGACGGATATGTCGACTGCCTGATTCGAAAATGCGGCAGGTATTATTTTATATACCGAATCGAGCTGCCCGTAAATATCCGCTGTTCATGTCAAGTGCGCCGCCGGCATTGCCGCGACTGCCGTGAAGAGGTCTGCGCCGACATGGTAGAATCGGTCGCGAGGGTAGAGTGCGCGCTGTCGCACATCCTGAACGCGGAGGGCGAGAAGCTGCAAAAAATAATCGCCTGCTCCGACGACCTCGAAACGATACTCTGCGCAAGCGAAAAGGTCAACGACACATTGCAAAACATAACCCAGCTTGAACAGGTGCTGTATAACAAGCTCGCTGTCATGAATAAGCTGAAGTAACCGCGAGTGTCGGTCGATATTTAATATAATGGCAACGGCATGATTAATGCAGCCAACCAGCATACAACAGGCTGCCGCGTTTTTTGCGGCAGCCTGTATACGGTAATAAAATTTTTGTGCATCGCATATCACGCGCTTGCGACAAGGGCGGCGTATCTGCCGCCGAGCGCCATAAGCTCGTCGTGATTGCCCGACTCGACGATGACCCCGTTGGCAAGGTAGAAAATGATGTCGCTTGAGCGTATCGTCGACAGACGGTGCGCGATATAGATCGATGTGCGCCCCATTGACGCGGCTTCGATCGCCTTCTGCACACGGCGCTCGGTCTCGGTGTCGATGTGGGCGGTCGCCTCGTCGAGTATCAGCACGCCCGGATGGCAGGCGATAGCGCGCGCGAACGACAACAGCTGCCGCTCTCCGGTCGAGTAGTTGAGTCCCTGTTCGGTGACCTTGCTTTCGAGACCTCCGGTCTGCTCGAGGAAACCGAGCGCGTCCGACTGCGCGAGCGCGTCGTTTAGCGCGGCGTCGTCGAGTCCGGCGCCCATGTCGATGTTTTCGCGAATCGTTCCGGTGAACAGGAACACATCCTGAAGCACGACCGCGACTCCACTGCGCAGCTTTTGCAGGTTCCAATCCTTGACATTGATGCCGTCGACGAGTATTTCGCCCTTTTGTATGTCGTAGCAGCGTGTGATCAGGTTGATGATCGTAGATTTACCCGCGCCGGTCGCGCCGACAAACGCCGCTTTTGTGCCTTTCGGCAGCTTGAACGAGACGCCCTTAAGCACCCAGTTTTCGTCGTCATATGCGAACCATACGTCCCGGAACTCGATTTCGCCGACGATGTCTCCGGCATATCCGACCTCGCGATCCTCGATGTCATTGTCGTCGAGCAGCTCATATATGCGGTCGGTCGAAACGAACGCCGACTGTACGGTCGTGTATTTCTCGGCGAGGTCGTTTATCGGGTTGAAGAACTGCTTTACATAGTTTGTGAAAGCGTACAATATGCCGACCTCGAGCAGACCTCCGGCGATGCGGTTGTAGCTGTAGGCCACGAGCAGCGCGATTATCGCCGTGTTGATGAGCTCCATCGACGGGCGCAGGACGGTGTTCAGGAACACCTGCGTCATTGTACCTTTGAAATACTGACGGTTCAGCTCGCGGAATTCAGCGAGCTTTTTCTTCTGCGCGTTGAACGCCTGGATAATGCGCATACCGAGGATGTTCTCCGAGAAAAAGCCGTTGATTTTGCCGGTGACGAGCTTGATAAACTTGAAGTTTTCCTTGATAATGCGCTTAATCGAAAAGGTTATGAGCGCGATAATCGGTATCGCGATGAACGATATCAGCGCGAGCTTTATGTCGAGCACCAGCATGACTACGACTATTCCAAGAAGCAGGAACACATCGCGGAAGAGATTCAAAAACACATCCGAATAGAACTCGTTTATCGTCTCGATATCGTTGGTCGAGCGGGTGATCAGGCGTCCGGTGCCGTAGCGGTCGAGCGTGCTGACCGGCAGGCTCTGTATCTGACGGAACACCTTTTCACGCATTGTGTGCAGTATCGCCTGAGAGATTTTCGTAATCATGCGCACCTGTACTACCGAAAAGACCGCGCTCATGACTACGAGCAGAAAATATGCGACGCCGAGACCGGTTATTGAATACAGCCCCGACTGTGCTTTGCCGGCGGTGATGAAGTCGTCTATAATAACCGCCGCCGCGAGCGGCTTTATCAGCTCGGCTACATTTATCATGACGACGAGCAGTCCGCAGAGCAGCATCGCCCCAAGGTAGGGCATCATCAGTCCGGCGAGCCGAATCAGGTTCGAGCGCTTGTTCAGACGCTTGAATTCGGCGCGGACATCCTCTTTTTTTAATTGTGAATTCATATCTATGACCATAACCCTGCGTTTGCAGGATCTACCTTTCCTTGACTCAGATAATATTCAGACTTTCCCCATTTCTGCGCCGATTTTATTTATCGTCAGCCGAATTGTCGTGCTCCTGCTTGTACCAGGTCGACGCGTACGCGCCGTTCTGCTTTAGCAGCTCCTCGTGCGTGCCGCGTTCGACGACGACGCCATTTTCGAGGTGGATTATCTCGTCGCAGTGTACCAGCGCGGACAGGCGGTGGCTGATTATAATCTTTGTTATCGGACGCGCGTTCTCGGAATTGGAGCGGTTGAGTCCCAGACTCTCGATCAGCCGCTTTTCGGTGATGTTGTCAACGGCAGACAAAGTGTCGTCGAGCAGCAGCAGAGTCGGATTCGAGTACAGAGCGCGTGCCAGTGAAACGCGCTGCTTCTGTCCTCCCGAAAGATGCGTGCCCCTCTCGCCGACCTCTGTATTGTAGCCATCCGGGAATTTTTCTATCTCGTCGGCAATGCAGGCGATGCGCGCACATTCACGGACGCGATCCATGTCGATTGTATCGGAGCCGAGCGCGATGTTTTCGGCGATTGTAGCCGAGAACAGAAATCCGTCCTGCGGCACGTAGCCGATCTTTGTGCGCAGTGTATACGCGGGGATTTTCGAAATATCCAGTCCGGATATCGTGAGCCTGCCGTCCGACGGCAGACGCAGCTTGGCGATGAGCGACAATAGTGTCGTCTTTCCGCTTCCGGTTGAGCCGGAGATGCCGAGCGAATGACCCGGCTTTATGTCGAAAGAAACGCCGCCCAGCGCGTTATCGGGCGCGCCCTCGTAGCGGTACTTAAGGTTGTCCGCCTTGATTTCGGGAACGAAGTGTTCGGCTATCGCCTTGTCGTAATGGCTGTCGAACTCCGGGATCGCGTCCTCGACAAATATCGCGTTGAGCCGCTTATATGAGGCGAGACCGCGCTGTATGCGGTTGATGATGTTGCCGAGCTGCACGATAGGATTCTGCACGAGCAGCAGGTAGCCGAGGAAGGTGACGAGCGTGCCCGCGCCCATCGAGCCGGACATGACCGCGTTGCCGCCGGCTATCAGCGCGACTGCGTAGGAAAGACCGAACGACGCGGTAACGGCGGGATTTATCAGCGAGGACGCCTTCGCGAGATTGACGTTGGCCTCGCGCATATCGTCCGATATCGCGGCGAAATCCTTTTCGCGAACCGATTCCTTGGCAAACGCTTTCGTGACCTTGATTCCTCCGATACTCTCGTTGACGAAGCCCGACAGCTTCGAGAACAGGGTCTGCACACGGCCAAAGCGTTTCTGAACCTGATTGCCGAGAATAATAGTCGCGGCAGCCGCGAACGGCACCGGTGCGAGTGCGAGCAGGGTCATACGGATATCGACCTCGCGGATCATGCCCCAGATTGACAGGGCGGCGACGATAATGCCGTCGAAGCTCTGTGCGAGCACCGGTCCGAAGGTCATTCTGACCGCGCCGACGTCGTTTATTGCGTAAGCCATGAGGTCGCCCGACGTCTGCTTCTGGAAGAAGGACAGCGGTAGGCTTTGCAGCTTTAAGTAGAGCTTTTCGCGCAGGAAGCACTCCATACGGCGGGCGTTGCCGATAATGAACAGTCGCCAGATAAAACGTGCGGCGAATACACCCGCGCCGATCGCGGCTATGATCAGAGCCTGACGTATCAGGCGTTCATGATCGGGAGAGCTTTCGGACAAGATGTCGATAGCGTCTCCGAGCGCGCTCGGGGACAGGCTCTGAATATACGAGTTCAGAGCGAGGAAAATAAGACCGGGTATGTAAAGCCAGCCGTATTTTCGCAGGAATTCACGTACAACCATTTCATCACCCCGTATTCCGCCAACATCATTTTGCGGAATCTTTCCTTATAAAATATTAATACCTACGTATTATACCACATTTATTCATCAAATTCAATAGAAATGTAATAATTTGATTAGCAAATTAATTTTTTGTTGAATTTTGACTTAATTAATATCAACAGATGTAAACATTAAAGCATATTTTCATCTCATTCACAATATAAATTGATGTAAGTAGATCAAATATAATGAAGTAAAGCGCGGACGGGCTGTATCGGAGGGAAAGAAATGGAAATGATACATGATTCGGGCAGATTATGTGATTCAGGCAGAGTTGTTATTTTCTGGCACATCACATATCCGCGGGGTATATCAGATGAAGCCGATAATTATTACAAAAGCTCGGCGGAGGAGTTTGAGAAGTCCTGCCGCGGCGACCTTTACCGTCTCGCGCTCGAATATCGGCGTAGCGGTGGACGAGGAGTGTGGCGCGCCGACTATGCTTGTGACTGCGGTGAGGTGTATTCAAACGGCAATTCCACGGCTGACAGCTCCACGGTCGACAGCAGCTTCACAGCTGACAGCAGTTTCACAGCTGACAGTAAATCTGCTGTTGCTAAGCCGACCGCAAACCAATCATCTTCAGGCAGATGTATCAAGGTCGCACTGAAAATACGTGTGACGCGTGGGCGCGAATGCCTTGTCAGTCAAGATTTTGTCGAGCTGTGGCGGATGTGATGTTACAAATGGCTGAAGATAATGAATTGTCTTTATATTATCTTAACAAATACCGCTTGAATTCTGGCAAGCCGGAGTGTATAATTAAGTTAAGCTGTATACTGACCCGCGTGGAGACGCGCGGAGACATTCTACATATATGCTGCTACAATTTGAAGGGATGATATAAAATGGCAAACAGAATAGTATTAAACGAAACCTCTTACCACGGCGCGGGCGCGCGTGAAAACATCGCGCTCGAGGCAAAGAAGCGCGGCTTTAAGAAAGCGCTGCTCGTCACCGACAAGGATCTTGTAAAATTCGGCGTCGCCGCAAAAGTAACCGAGGTGCTTGAAAAAGCCGGTCTCGCATACGAAATTCTTGACGATGTCAAGGCAAATCCTACAATCGAAAATGTACAGAACGGCGTCGCTAAGTTCAAGAGCGCCGGCGCTGACTACCTGATCGCGGTCGGCGGCGGTTCGGTCATGGACACCGCGAAGGCTATCGGTATAATCATCAACAACCCCGAGCACGCTGACGTCCGCTCGCTTGAGGGCGCGGTCGACACGAAGAACAAGTGCGTCGACATCATAGCCGCTCCGACGACCGCCGGCACCGCTGCCGAGGTAACGATAAACTACGTCATCACCGACGTTGAGAAGAAGCGTAAATTCGTCTGCGTCGACCCGCACGACATTCCGGTCGTAGCTATAATCGACCCCGAGCTTATGTCGTCGATGCCTAAGGGTCTGACCGCGGCTACCGGTATGGACGCGCTGACGCACGCGATCGAGGGCTACATCACCGCCGGCGCGTGGGAGATGTCCGATATGTTCGAGCTGAAGGCAATCGAGCTCATCGCGAAGTACCTGCGCTCGGCAGTCAAGGGCGAGCCCGAGGGACGCGAGGGCATGGCGCTCGGTCAGTATGTAGCCGGCATGGGCTTCTCGAACGTTGGTCTCGGCATCGTTCACTCGATGGCTCACCCGCTCGGCGCGGTATACGACACGCCTCACGGTGTGGCGAACGCTATAATTCTGCCGACCGTTATGGAATACAACGCTGACGCTACCGGCGACAAGTACCGCGACATCGCGAAGGCCATGGGCGTCGAGGGCACCGAGAAGATGACGACCGAAGAAGCCCGCAAGGCGGCAGTAGCGGCTGTACGCCAGCTTTCGAGCGACGTCGGAATCCCGGCAAACCTGACGGCGGTTGGCGTTAAGGAGGAGGACATCGACTTCCTCGCCGATTCGGCTATGGCGGACGCCTGCACGCCCGGCAACCCGAAGGTACCGACCAAGGAAGATATCGTTAAGCTCTACAAATCAATGCTCTAATACACAAACAAACACAACACCTTCGGCAAAACCGGAGGTGTTGTTCTATAACCGAAAAAAAGAGTGTGGAGAGCTGGAAAAAGAGTGGTCTTTGATTCGGCTCTGCCGAATCAAAGAGAGTGAAGAGTGGCGTCCGCGCGTGGCGCGGACAGAGTGGTCTCCGGCTTCGCGGAGCGAAGCCGGAGAGCTTTGGTAGAAATTTGCCTGCGGCAAATTTCTTTTTTTATTTGCGTGGACAAAAGCGGGGACGAAAGCGGGGGATATCAGAGACTAAATTTGAGGTTACATCAGGAGGTGAAGTCAGGGGATGCGAGCGGCTGATTATTGGTAAACTTATCCTATTCGATTCGTCCGGTGTAGTTGATTTGCTTAACCGACCAGCTGCCTTTTTCATAGCCGAACACGCTGACCGAGCAGTTCGCTACGTGTATCGGAATACGACCAATCGGCAGCTCGGACGGGACGCCAAGGATGATATTCGCGGCCGCGAGTATGACTCCACCGTGTGCGACGACCGCGACACGGTCGAGGTCGGCGTCGGCTTCAATCCGACACAGAAAATTTTCGACCCGCGTCCGGATTGCGCGCGAGCTGTCGCCGCCGTATATTCCGTAGTCCATGTCGCGGCGCCGGCGTTTATATTCTTCTCCATATATCGGATAAAGGTCGGAGAATGCCTTTTTATAGAACACGCCGGTGTCAATTTCGCGCAGGTCGGCGTCGAAGTGGATTCTGCCGGCGCGGAATTCGTCGGTGAATATCACCTCGGCGGTCTGACGTGTGCGCAAAAGGTCGGACGAGTATATTTTGTCGAAGTGTATATCCGAAATCAGGCGTTTTGTTTCACGCGCCTGCGCGAAGCCCTTTTCAGTCAGCCCGATCGGTCCCCAGCCCTGGTGCCAGCCGGCGGCGTTGCAGGTGGTCTGTCCGTGGCGGATGAAGTATACTTTCATATTGTTCCTTTCAGAATAGCTGCGAAATTGAAAAGACGATCAGAAAAGACATAAAACTATGTCATACCGTTTTTAAGGTTTATTATCCGATTACTCCTCAAAAGGATCATAATAGCTGTCGACATCGTAGATTTCAAGTCCGTTCGACGTCTCGATAATTGTGTAAAACTGTGGCTTGATCGCGTCGCTTGTGACGTCGGAACGGAAGGTGCCGTCGTTTTCCATAATCATATAGCTGAGCTTATATACATACTGGGTTACATTGCCGAGGTCTGGGAGATCCTTGTCGGCTCTTGCGATATATTCAATCGAAATGTTATAGAGCTTCTGCATTGTAATCTTGTCAAGCGGCGGATTTTCATCGAAGTAGCTGTCCGCAAAATAGCTGTTTGCAAGCTCGGCGTCGCCCATGATCAGCGCGTTTAAATAATTTGCGAGCAGCTCTACCGGCTCTCCGTAATCCGAGTAATCTTCATCGACTATCGTGATTGACAACCCGCCGTCGACATATGTTATATACCGGTTCTTGTCGAGATAGTCGGGATCCTCGAGTATATTCGAGTCCCAGTCGGGTTCATACAGGCTGATGCGATGGACTCCGTCGCCGCTGTATACATACTGCACAGTCTCCTCCGGCTCGAACAGGAAGTCGAAGTCGAATGTGAGGTCGCCGGTATTCAAAAAGAACAGTCCGACGACGCATACGCCGAGAGCCGCCGCTATCAGAATAGCGGCGGTCTTTTTACGGCTCTCTCTTGTCTTTTTTTTAGGTTCGGACATCAGCCAATAAATCTTGCCAGATTGTCTTTGCCGATGCGGATGCCCTTAAGATTGTCCTCCATGCCCTCGAACTCGACGGTAATGTAGCCGTCGTAGCCGGCCTTCTTCAGAATCTTGATGCTCTGATATACCTTAGCTTCGCCCTGTCCGATGATAGCTCCGCGTATATAGTTCATCGCGCGGGTCTGGAACCAGCCCTCTCCGGGATTCTGCTCCATGCCGCTCTTCCAGTGGAAGTCTTTAGCATGGACGTGCTTCGCGTAGGGAGCCATGATGCCGACCGACTTGACCGGATCCTCGTCGGCGCACATGAAGTTGCCGATGTCGACGAGCGCGCCGAAGTTCGGGTGAGCGACCGTGTTTATGAGCTTTTCAACGCGCGCCGCGTCCTGCGAGAAGTAGCCGTGATTTTCGGTCATCGTGCCGACGCCTTTCTGCTCGGCGTACTTCGTGACCTCGAGCGCGCCCTTTGCGAGATATGGCAGAGCGTCGTCATAGCCGATGGAATACTTGCGTCCCGAGAAGCCGTAGCCGACATCGTGGCGCATATTCTTCGTGCCCATCGCGGCGGCGAAGTCTACCTGCTTCTTGACGCGCTCGATCTCGGCGTCGAGATCGGCGGCAAGGAAGTTCGCGCCTACACAGTAGGACACGACCTCGAGTCCGCGCTCAGCGCAGCGCTCCTTGATCTTTTCAGCGACGGCAGGGTCAAGGTTGTTCGACCAGCCGCCCTCGGAGAACTCGATTCCCTCGAAGCCCATTTCGGCGGCGTTGTCGATAATGCCCATAAGACCGAGCTTGTCCTCGTTGATGTACTGACCGTAGCTGTAGGATGTGACTGAGATTTTCATGATATTTTCCTCTCTTTCAAAAGTTGAATGCTTTTTATATGCACGGGGCGGTGCGCCGTTCCGCGGCGCTGTCCCGCGGTTTACTTGTAGGATTTGATGTAAGCAAAATCAAAGAATCTTGAACCCGAAGAAATTCTTCGCGTTGTTGTAGCAGATATCGGCTACCAGCTCGGCGAGCGACTCGATATCGGCGGGGTATTCACCATTCTCGACCCAGCTTCCGAGCAGCGAGCAGAGGATGCGGCGGAAATATTCGTGGCGGGTATACGAGATGAACGAGCGCGAGTCGGTGAGCATACCGAGGAAATTGCCGAACGCGGACAGGTTCGCGAAGTCGGTCATCTGGCGGCGCATACCGTCGATGTGATCGCTGAACCACCATGCCGAGCCCTGAACTACCTTCGGCTTGCCGTCGCCCGAAAGCTCGAAGCAGCCGCAGAGCGCGGCGACCGCCGGACTGTCGGTCGGATTGATCGAATAGAGTATGGTGCGCGGCAGCGCGTCGTCCGAATCCATGCGGTCGAGCAGACGTGAGAGCGCGCCGATCATGTCGTAGTTGCCGATTGTGTCGAATCCGGTGTCCGGACCCTTCGCCTCATACATACGGCTGTTCTGATTGCGCAGTACGCCGAAGTGAATCTGCATGACGAATCCGCGCTGCTTATACTCGGACGCGAGGAAGGAGAGAAGCTGTGTCTTGAATTTGTACAGCTCGTCGTCGTCGACATCGGCGCCATCCGAAGCGAGCGCTTTCTTGAATATGAGGTCGGCTTCGTATTCGCTGCACGAGATATAGCTGCGATACTCGTCGAAACCGTGGTCAGCGGTGCGGCAGCCATACGACTCGAACAGGTCGAGACGGTTCTTGTATGCCTGCTTCAGCGAAGCGAAGTCGACGATATCGACTCCGGCAGCGTCAGAGAGCTTCTTTATGTATGCGGTGATGCCCGGCTTGTTGATGTTGACGCCCTTGTCAGGACGGAACGCGGGCAGAACCTGCACGTCGAAGCTGTCGTCCTCGGCGAGCAGCTTGTGCCACTCAAGCGTGTCGGACGGGTCGTCGGTCGTGCAGAGCAGCTTGACGCCCGAGTTCTTGATGATATTGCGAACGCTCATAGACGGGTCGGCGAGCTTTTCGTTGCAGATACGCCAGATCTCGTCGCAGTTCTTCTCGTTGATGATGAGGTCGCAGTCAAAATAACGCTTCAGCTCGAGGTGCGACCAGTGGTAGAGCGGGTTGCCGATGAGCTTCGGCATCGACTGGCACCACGCGCGGAACTTGTCGTAATCGGACGCGTCGCCGGTGATGAAATCCTCCGGCACACCGCAGCAGCGCATAGCGCGCCATTTATAGTGGTCGCCGCCGAGCCAGAGTTCGGTGATGCTCGAGTAGGTTTTATCCTCTGCGATCTCTTTGGGCGAAACATGGCAGTGGTAGTCGATTATCGGCAGCTTCTCGGCGTAATTGTGGTAGAGCAGCTTTGCCGTGTCGGTGTCGAGCAGGAAGTTTTTACCCATAAAGGTTTTCATTGCTACATCTCCTAACAGATTGAATTCAAACGTATGTGCCGCTTGGCTGTATGGCTGTATGCCGCTTCGCGGCGCCAGCCGGCGACAGGATACTTACAAACCTATTTTACCACAGATTCGGAATAATTTCAATATTTTTTTATAAACTTTATCGAATATACTTGCCGTATGAGCGAAAATGTGCTAAAATATAAAGAAGAGAAGCTGATACAGCTAAGGTTTGATAGATTGATCCTTACTAACTCACGAGTTTTGCGGTCTCGCTGTCGCAGAAAGCGATTTTATTTCGCGAAGCCGGTAAAAACAACGACGAAGAAAGGCGGATCTTGCTGGCACAAAGTCACATTCATAAACATGGAGGTTTATTCGCTTGTTTTCAATAAAGCCCGCCGGGGAATGGCTGACCCGGTGCGATCTGCACGTACACACCGAATTTTCGTTCGACGGCGACAAGGACGGGTTCGCTTTGCCCGACCGAATAGCCGACGAAGCAATAAAGCGCAAGCTTAATACAATCGCGCTGTGCGACCACTGCGACATCGACGACATACTCGACGGCATCTATCCGCCATATCCCGCCGACGAGATATACCGCGCGGTGACGGCTGTGCGCGATAAATACGCCGGACGGCTCGAGATACTCTACGGAATCGAGCTTGGTCAGCCGCACGCGCGTCCCGAGGAGTCAAAGCAGCTGCTCGATAAATACAACTTTGATTTTGTAATAGGGTCGCTGCACAATCTTAAAAACTACCCCGACTTTTGCTTTCTGCGCTACGATGTGATGACCTATGAGCACATCGACCTTTTAGTCAGACGCTCGATCGACGAGCTCTGCGAGGTCGCGCGCTTTTCGAAGATCTCGACGCTCGCTCACATCAACTACATCGGACGCTATATGAAGAAGTGCGGAGTCAGCTTCGACTTCATGAAATACGAGCAGCGCTGGCGGGATCTGTTCCATATAGTTATCGAGCAGGGAATCGCGCTCGAGGTCAACACGTCTGGCCTCACATCGGACGGCGGCGAGACTATGCCGAACGAGGAGCTGCTGCGGCTCTACTACGACTGCGGCGGCAGAATACTGACGCTCGGCTCGGACGCGCACAGATGCGACCGGCTCGCGAACGGCTTTGACCGCGCGGCGGATATGCTGCGCGATATCGGCTTTATTGAATAATCACAATTATAAAACGAAGGAATATAGAGAATGCTTGATTCCAATTTCAGCTTATTATATCCGAACGGCGACCAGAACCGGGACGACCACGTAAGTATCACCGACGAGGTCATTTCGGAGCTGGGACTTGATTTCTTGATTGATCTCAAAAACTCAAACCTCAGCGACTACATGACCACCGACCGCGAGACTATCGAATACCGCAACGAGACATTAAACGATATGCTCGAAAATCCAACTATTGTCGACACATTAAAGGGCACGCTGAAGCTGCTTTCCGACATTGTCGAGCTGCGGCGGATCAAATCCGAGACCGAGGTCGCGAAGAATTATCTCTACAGCATAACCGAGATCGAACTTTATATCGACATCGTGTCAAAGCTCGCGAAGGGCTTTCAGGCGGTGCGCGGCAATGTCAAGTCGAGCGCGTTCCGCCGCATGACCGAGACGGTGACCGAGCTTTCCGAAAGCGAATACTACCGCAATCTGAACAAACAGCTCGGTGAGCTGACCGCGAAGGTACACGAGGTCAAATCGATTACGATAGGCGTCAACCTCGACAGCGAGTTCCGACCTGTCGACGCGGGCGTAGTCAGCCTGAACGCCGACACATTCAAGTCGGGCAAGGTGATAGACAAGATACTGCGCATGGACTTCAAGGACGACGACTACACCTGCATCGCGCCGCTCGTGCCCTACACGCGCTCAAACACCGACAACGCGAAAATCGCGTTCACGAACGCGTTCAACAACGCGATGAACGACATATTCAAAGCCGACGTGCGGCAGTGGCGGCAGCTGGTGCAGTCGTATGTATTGTCGAACACCGACTTCCTGCTGCGCATAATGCCCGAGATCGAGTTTCTGACCAAGGCGCAGCACCTGCTGCTCGCGCTTAAGTCGCGCGGACTCGCTCTCGCGACGCCGAAAATCGCGCCGATGGACGACAAGGAATTCAATGTAAAGGGGATATACAACCCCTGCGTCGCGCTCAAGGTCGACTCCAAGATGGTCAAGAACGACATCAATTTTGACGAAAACGCGAAGATATACGTCCTGACCGGACCGAACCGCGGCGGCAAATCGGTCATCACCTGCGCGGTCGGACAGGTACAGGCATTGGCGCAGCTCGGACTGCCGGTACCGGCAGACTCGGCGGTGATATCTCCGGTGACGGCGATCTACACGCACTTCCCGACCGGCAGCGACGGCGACGACACGATAGAGAAGGGAAGACTCGGCGAGGAGTGCGACCGTCTGAACAAGATATTCGACACGCTCGACAGCCGCAGCCTGATTTTACTCGACGAGTCGTTCTCGTCGACCGGCTCATATGAGGCGTCGTACATCGCGTCGGAGGTGCTGACCGGATTCTCGATTATCGGCTGCCGCTGCCTGTTCTCGACTCATCTGCACGAGCTATCGAATCAGCTCGACGAGATCAACGCGAAGTGCCGCGCCGAGGGCGGCGTGCCGATTGACACGCTGGTCGCCGGCATACACGGCAGCGAGCGCAGCTTCGAGATAATCCGCGCGAAGCCGGACGGCAAGTCCTACGCGCGCGACATAGCCGAGAAGTTCGGGCTATCCTACGACCGGATCATGGACCGCGTCAAGGCGAAGAAGGCAGACGAGAAGAAAAGTTAGGCGTTGACGAAAGAGTGGAGAGTGACAGAGAGTGGTCTCTGGCTTCGCCAGAGAGAGTGGAGAGTGGTCTCGCCTGCGGCGAGAGAGTGGTCTCCGGCTTCGCCGGAGAGCTTTGGTTGAAATTCGCCTGCGGCGAATTTCTTCAATAATTAATTATTATAAGTCTGCATTTCTACTTATTAGATATTGATATACCACTTAGATATTGATATACCGCGAATTCGGCGTGGGACGGACGTACATTGACGACTGTGCCCGCTGCTTGCAGCGGCCCTGCGCGGGCGAAAGCTGACGACACGTATAAATGTAATCGCGTAACCCTAAAAATATACATCCGCGCAGCTGCGTTGTGACATTGTGGCAGTTGCGTTGTGACATTGTGCTGTAATATTGTCGCTGCTCTGCCGTCGCTGCTTTCACAGGCTTGACACGATAATATATATACTACTTGAAAGGATTTCGTTTCGATGAGTGAAAATAAGAAAAATGATTTTGAGTTTCTGACGCTGCTTGAAAACGACGCGCGGCTGACGCCCGAGCAGCTTTCGACTATGCTCGACAAGGATGTCGGCGATATATCCGAGATGATGACGGCGTACGAGCGCGACGGGGTCATACTCGGCTACAAGACGCTGATCGACTGGGACAAGACCGACCGCGAATATGTCACCGCGCTGATTGAATTGAAAGTAGCTCCGCAGCGCGACCGCGGCTTCGATCGAGTCGCCGAGAAGATATACAATTACCCAGAGGTAAAGTCGCTATATTTAATGAGCGGCAGCTTCGACCTCGCGGTATTCATCGAGGGGCGGACGATGAAGGAGGTCGCGTATTTCGTCGCGCAGAAGCTGGCGCCGATGGAGTATATCGTCGCGACCGCGACGCATTTTGTGCTCCGCAAATACAAAGACAAGGGCGTGGTCTACGGTCCCTGCGAAATAGACGAAAGAGGGACATTATAAGTGGACTACAGCGCAATTTTATCCGAAACCGTACAGAAAATCAAGCCGTCCGGCATACGAAAGTTCTTCGACCTGCTTGGCGACCGCAAGGATGTGATATCGCTGACTGTCGGCGAGCCTGACTTCATGACGCCCTATCACATCCGCGAGGTCGGAATCGAGAGCCTTGAAAAGGGAAGAACTTTCTATACATCGAACAACGGCATACCCGAGCTGCGGGTCGAAATCAGCAACTACCTCGGACGACGCTTCGGGCTGGCGTACAATCCGAAAAACGAAGTCATTGTCACGGTCGGCGGCAGCGAGGCTATCGACCTCGCTGTGCGCGCGCTTGTGAATCCGGGCGACGAGGTTATAATTCCGGTGCCGTCGTTTGTCTGCTACGGGCCGATAGTCGAGCTGGCGCATGGCAAGCCGGTGTTCATCGAGACGACCGCAAAAGATGACTTCAAGCTGACGCCTGACGCTCTGCGCGCAGCGATAACTCCGCGAACAAAGCTGCTCGTATTGCCATTCCCGAACAATCCGACCGGCGCGATACTGACCCGCGACGAGCTTGAGGGGTTGGCTGAGGTGCTGCGCGGTACTGACATAATGATATTGTCTGACGAGATTTATGCTGAGCTGACGTATGGCACGCGTCACACATCGATTGCGACAATCGACGGGATGTGGGAGCGGACGGTCACGGTCTCCGGCTTTTCGAAGGCGTACGCGATGACCGGCTGGCGGCTTGGTTATCTCGCCGCGCCCGCGCCGCTGGTCACCGAGATGCACAAGATACATCAATACGCGATTATGTGCGCGCCGACGACAAGTCAGTTAGCTGCAATTGAGGCACTGCGCAACGGAGACGAGGACATCGCGATGATGGCTTCCGAATACAATCGCCGCCGGAAATACATAATCAGTCGGCTGCGCGAGATCGGGCTCGAGTGCTTCGAGGCGAGGGGAGCGTTCTACGTATTCCCGAAAATAGGCGGCTTCGGGCTCACGAGCGACGAGTTCTGTCAGCGACTGCTCGATGAAAAGGGAGTAGCGATAGTCCCGGGCAACGCGTTCGGAGACTGCGGAGAGGGCTTCGCGCGGATATCCTACGCGTATTCGGTCGATCACATCAAGACCGCGCTTGAGCGGATGGAGGAGTTCATCTCCGAGCTGAAAGCGGGAAAATAGAGTGAATTCAATATGAGCTAGAATCTGTTCACACTAATTGACAAATTAAATTGCACGTGTTATAATAAGTG
>ERZ1643251.1155-NODE-1155-length-31389-cov-4.761697_pt1 | contig 31389 bp, 24 predicted proteins | sample MGYA00579261_ERZ1643251 | MGnify/ENA primary metagenome ERZ1643251 (study PRJEB29033, sample SAMEA4952267) | chicken gut metagenome | biome: Broiler Chicken; feature: Gastrointestinal Tract; material: Caecum | place: Ireland | collected 2018 | study: Broiler... | reverse complement strand
TAAAATCCAGCATTTTCAAAAGCTTTCCCAAGTCTATTCCCGGAGGAGCCAAAGCCGGATCAATCTGTTCGCTAATCGTCTCATAGGTCTTCAGAAGCACGTCCCGCATATCCTCAACCGCCAGCAGGGCTTCACTAACATTTTCATTCATGGAACGGTTCAAAAACTGCTGCATATAAGGATATGCCCTCATAGCGTTCATCCGCGCCCGCTCCGTCTGCTTGAGCACCTCAAAAAGATCGCGCTCTTTGGGATCCACACAGGACTTCAGTTCCAGCATCATATAGCGCACACTGTAGTCATATATAAAAACATAAACGCCCAATTTGCTCTCAAAATAATGAAAGAGAAGACCCTTACTGACAGATGCCTCCTTTACAATGTCATCCGTGCTGGCATGACGGTAGCCGTGAATTGCAAACATCTTCAGAGCTGCGTTTATCATTCTGTCCTGCTTCTCCTTTTTCAGATCAAAAAACTTGGCATTCATGCGCCCGCTCCTTCCTTACAACTATTTATCTTAACATACGCCCCGGCAAAACAAAATATTTTTTAGAAATTTTATACATATTCTCTTTTCATTTCCGCAAAATAGTATTAATATATTACTGTAAAGAAGAAATGGAAAGGAGTAACCCATGGCAAAGAAATTTGGTAAGTTCTTACTCTTCACTGCCGCAGTGGGCACGGCAGCCGCGGCTGTTTATTATTACATGAAGAAAAAGGATGCGGATCTCACGGCATCCGATGATGACGATTACGATTACGACGATTTCAGCGATGATTTAGATGATGATGCAGATTCCTCCTCCCGAAATTATGTACCTCTGAATCAGGAAACCTTGGAGTCAGAAAAGGAGAGCTCCGGCGAAGAAGATGCCTCCGGCGACGGCTTCACTCCTTTGTCCCAGCAGGTGAAGGACGCTGCCTCTCAGGCTGAAGAAAAGCTGGAAGAGACCGTGGAAGAATTTTTCGACGAAGATGACGCCCCGGATCAAAGCGCCGGTCAGGAAAATAAAGAAGCTTAAAAACGAATGCTTGTTGTTGTGAACAGCAGAAAGTGCGCCACGCACTTTCTGCTGATATTTTTTGCGCACTACCCGTCCTTCAGCCATGCCTCTCTCAGTCTCTCCGTCCCTTCCATGATCTGACGCCCGTCAAGCCCGCCGAACCCTAAAAGTACGGTTGCCCTTTGGCCGACCGGAAGTTTTCCTTGTCTCTTGTCCATAAGGCTGTCCGAAATGCCATACACTTTTACTCCTCTATCCAGGGCGGCGGACGTCAATTCTTCTTCAGACACTTTTATTCTGGCCGTCAGCAAAAGATGCAGGCCCGCATCCTCGCCGGAAATGTGAAAACATTCCCTGAATGGCTTGAGACAGTCCATGAGCAGCTCCTGCTTTCCCTTATAAATTTTCCTCATTTTATTCAAATGACGTTCAAAATAACCATCCCGGATAAACTCGTTCAGTATCCGCTGGTCAATTCTGGAGACAGTGCAGGAATAAAACCAGCATTGACGGCGATAGCGCTCAAGCAGCGCTTCCGGCAGCACCATATAGCTGACGCGGATTGCCGGCGCGATGGCCTTGGAAAAGGTACCGATGTAAATCACCTTTCCTTTTTCGTCCGAAGCCTGGAGGGAAGGAATCGGTTTTCCCCGATACCGGAACTCACTGTCATAATCGTCCTCAATCAAATATCTTCCCGGTTGTTCCGAAGCCCAGTTCAAAAGCTCCGCCCTGCGTCCAATAGGCATAACCGCCCCGGTGGGAAACTGGTGGGAGGGCATCACATAAGCAGCAGCAACATTTTCCTTTGCAAGGCCGGACACCTGCATACCGCTTTCATCCATATCCACAGTTACGATCTGATAGTCAAAGGACTGAAATATCCTGTAAGCCCTTTTATAAGTGGGATTTTCCATGGCAATCCGAATGTGCCTCCCAAGCAGCTTTTCCAGCAGCAGCAGCAGATAATCGTTGCCCGCTCCGATCACAATCTGCTCCGGCCTGCAGTTCACTCCCCTGGAGGAATGCAGATACCTGTTAATGGTCACACGCAGGTCATAGTCTCCCTGAGCCTCACCCTGAGCAAAAAGCTCACTGTTCCCATAGTTCAAAATATTCCCGCTTATCCTTTTCCATACTCCGAAGGGAAAAGCAGTCATATCAATTCCATTGGGGGAAAAATCGCAGACGATCTCTCCCTTCCCCGAGCGGAAGCACGTCTCTTCCTCCTCTTTTTCTCCCGTTCCGTCCTTTTCCAGCTCTCCCTTTCCCTGTTTTCCGCAGTCCTCTCCAAGACGTTCAGGCGCCATCCGCTCTGCTTCCATCTGAAACAACTCGTCCAGGGAGCAGACAAAATATCCTCTGCAGGGCCTTGACTCGATGTACCCTTCGCTCACCAGCTGGCCATAGGCGTATTCCACTGTGCTTCTGGCCACCTGAAGATATTCTGCCAAAGAACGGGTAGAGGGAAGCCGCTCTCCCGCAAGCAGCTTCCCTTCCCTGATTTCTTTCCGTATATGCTCATAAATCTGTTCATACAGACGCTTTCCTCCATCCGTCTGCAGACGAATCGTCATATCATACATTTTGCCTCGCACTCCAAAGCGTTTTCCTACTTCTTTTTTATGTCCGCAAGAATCTGCTCTTTCAGCTCCCTTGCCTTGTCCTTGGTGCGGCTGTTGGCGGTAGCGGAGGTCAGTATGGACGCCACCAGTCTGCTGGCAACGTCATACTTTTTGAATCTGGTAGCCAAAACGGCAATCAGATAATCTACTGTGATCTCATCCATTCCGCACATAGGAAAATTTTCCGACTGGATAGCTTCCACAAAGCCGTTGTAGGCGTTCTCCAGATAGTCCAATTCCTGCTTTCTGAGTTCCGCAATCTTACCGCTATCGGGATTTGCCTCCTGCTCCAGGCTTTCCGCATATCCTCTCAAAAGCCACGCGCTCTTGAGACAAATAAATGCCTTTTCGCTGGGCTTGGCTCTCTTTACAACCGCATTGGCCAGAGCCAGCTTATATCTTTCCACAGCCTCGTCATAGCTGTAGGTTTCTCCCGTATAAGGCCGAAGCTGCACTCTGCTGCTGATATTCTCCTTGATCAGCTTGGCCTGTGTGTTTACCACAGAATTAAAATATCTGCTCAAAGCAGCATATCCGCAATGGGGGCAGAGCAGCACATCGTATTTGGCGGCGTCAATTCCCTCATGCTGGGGACGCAGATCTTGATCTGTCTTGATAAGCTTCGCCTTGCCTGACTTCATAATCTTCGCCGGAAAGCTTTCCTCGCACACAGGGCATTGAAAAGTCTTTTCATAAATCAGATCCTTTTCCTCTGCCTTCTGTACAGGAACCTCCTTCTCCTTCTTTTCCCTCTCCTCACTTTTATAAATATCCACGTTCTCAAGTTCATCCAATCCTAATCCGGCAAGTCCGGACAATAATCCAGCCATTTTTCTCCTCCATTCATTCAATTAATTAACACCCTTTATCCGCCCTATTCCTTGGGCAGTACATAGGAACTCTTCAACGATACAATACGGTTGAAAACAAGCGCATCCGGCCTGGAATCCTTGGAATCCACGCAGAAAAAGCCCTGTCTTACAAACTGAAAGCTGTCATATGCCTGGGCTCCGGCAAAGGCCGGTTCCAGCCTGCAGTCCCTCAAAACCGTAAGGGAATTGGGATTCAGATTCAGACTTCCATCCTCATTGTAAACTCCCTTTTCCTCATCTATAATATTCTCATACAGTCTCACCTGGGCGGTAATAGACTCCTCACCAGGCGCCCAATGTATGGTTCCCTTTACCTTTCGGCCATCCGGGCTATTCCCCCCTCTGGAAGCCGGGTCATAGGTGCAGTGCACCTCAATCACTCTTCCGCTCTCATCCTTCACAAAACCTGTACAGGTTACAAAATAAGCATTCATCAGGCGCACCTCATTACCCGGAAAAAGCCTGAAATACTTTTTTGGCGGAACCTCCATAAAGTCCTCCCGCTCAATATACAGTTCTCTGCCAAAAGGAACCTGACGGCTCCCCAGAGCCTCGTTTTCAAGGTTGTTGGGTATGTCAAGAAGCTCCGTCTTCCCCTCGGGATAATTGTCTATAATCAGCTTCACCGGATCCAGCACAGCCATTAATCGGGGCTTTTTCACCTTCAGATCCTCTCTGATACAGTATTCCAGCATAGCGTAATCCACGGAGGAATTACTCTTGGAAACCCCGCAGAGATCCACAAAACGCTTGATGGACTCCGGCGTAAAGCCGCGCCTGCGGAGAGCCGCAATAGAAACCAGCCTGGGGTCATCCCAGCCATCCACGACACCCTCCTCCACCAGCTTTTTAATATACCTTTTTCCCGTTACCACATTGGTGAGATACAGCTTTGCAAATTCTATCTGTTTGGGCGGATGAGGATATTCCAGCTCCCGCACCACCCAGTCATACAGCGGTCTGTGATCCTCAAACTCCAGAGTGCATATGGAATGGGTAATTCCCTCTATGGCATCCTCAATGGGATGCGCAAAATCATACATAGGATAAATACACCATTTGTCTCCCGTATTGTGGTGGGTCATATGGGCCACCCGGTACAGCACCGGATCCCTCATATTCATGTTGGGAGAGGCCATATCAATGCGAGCCCTCAGAACCTTTTCCCCATCCCTGTATTTTCCGGCCTTCATTTCCTCAAAAAGAGTCAAATTCTCTTCTACGCTTCTTTTGCTGCCCGGATCCTCTTTTCCCGGCTCAGTCAGGCTTCCCCGGAATTCTCTGATCTGCTCGGGGGACAGGTCCGACACATAGGCTTTTCCCTTCCTAATCAGCCTGACGGCCGCTTCATACATCTGTTCGAAATAGTCAGAGGCAAAGAAAAGTCTGTCCTCCCAGTCCGCTCCCAGCCATTTGATGTCTTCCTTTATGGACTCTACAAATTCCGTTTTCTCTTTAGTAGGGTTTGTATCGTCAAACCGCATGTTGAACTTCCCATTGTATTCCTGGGCAAGCCCGTAATTCAGCAAAACGCTTTTGGCATGTCCTATATGAAGATAACCATTGGGCTCGGGTGGAAAACGCGTGTGCACGGTATTATACACTCCCTCCGCCAGATCCCTGTCGATGATATTCTCAATAAAATTCTTTGTCTCACTCATGGTACTCTGCCTTTCAGCGAATTTTTCATCCGCTTTTCTATCATAACATACCGCCTGCAAATTATAAAGTAATTTACATATATTTTTCTAAAAAACAGTGGTATATCACAACCTCTCCTTCTTTTCAATGGTGAAACAGTCTGATTCCCGTAAAGGCCATCACCATGCCGTATTTGTCACAGCAGTCTATTACCGCCTCGTCTCTCACGGAGCCTCCGGGCTGGGCAATATATTTTACACCGCTTTTATGCGCCCTCTCAATATTATCGGAAAAAGGGAAAAATGCGTCGGAGCCTAAAGTTACCCCCTGCATTTTATCGAGCCAGGCCCGTTTTTCCTCCCTGGTAAATACAGGGGGCTTTTCCTTAAAAATTTTTTCCCATGTCCCTTCTGCCAGCACATCCATGTATTCCTCTCCCATATACACATCAATGGCGTTGTCTCTATCCGCTCTTCCCAGTTCATCCAGAAATTTCAGCCCCATAACCTGAGGAGACCGGCGCAGAAACCAGTTATCCGCTTTCGAGCCTGCCAGCCTGGTACAGTGGACGCGGGACTGCTGCCCCGCCCCAATGCCTATGGCCTGTCCATCTTTTACATAACACACGGAATTAGACTGTGTGTATTTCAATGTAATCAGCGCAACCTTCATATCCAACAGAGCATTATCCGGAATTTCCTTCTGCTTTGTCACAACATTGGATAAAAGATTTCTGTCAATTTCCAGACTGTTTCTTCCCTGCTCAAAGGTAATGCCATATACCTGCTTTTTCTCCACAGGCGCCGGAGCATAGTCAGGATCAATCTGAATCACATTATAGCCGCCCTTCTTTTTGGATTTCAGAAGGGCAAGCGCTTCCTGCGTATACCCGGGTGCAATCACTCCATCCGAAACCTCCCGCTTTATCAGCCTTGCGGTATCCTCATCACACACATCCGAAAGAGCGATAAAATCTCCAAAAGAAGACATTCTGTCCGCTCCTCTGGCCCTCGCATATGCGCAGGCCAGCGCAGACAGCTCTCCCAGATCGTCCACCCAGTAAATTTTCGACAGGGTTTCATCAAGCGGCAGTCCCACCGCCGCACCTGCGGGCGAAACATGCTTGAAGGATGCGGCCGCAGGCAGCCCCGACGCCTCCTTCAGCTCCCTTACCAGCTGCCAGCCGTTAAAAGCGTCCAAAAAGTTAATATAGCCCGGCCTTCCGTTTAATACGGTTACAGGAAGATCGCTTCCGTCCTCCATATAAATTCTCGAAGGCTTCTGGTTGGGGTTGCATCCGTATTTCAATTCTATTTCCTTCATTTATCTCTCCATTCCGCACAGTTTCAGCGCCGTGCTTGTTCAATCTTCACCGGCTCCGGCCTCACTGGTTCTTATTCCTGAGAATCGTCCGGTAGCTTCCATCAAAAATGTCAATATATCTCACGAACAAAGACACTTTATTTTCCTCGTTCAGGCTGCTCCACAACATTTGTGTAAAATCTTCCATATGATCCCAAACGCCCACCGACTTGGGCTCTCCCTGAAAGCTGGGCAGCGGACTGGCATCGTGCATGTATGTATGAATAAAATGTCCTTCTCCGGAAAGGGGAGTCTCATAGGAAAAAATATTGCGGACACAGGAAGACGGTTCGCCGTGGTTGCTCTTTAATATGGACATGGCATAACTGCAATTGCCTCCTTCAACCTCCAGAATCCCCGAAATACGGGGAGTATAATTGGGTGCATCCGGCTCAAACTGTCTGCTTTGCAGGGACTGCTCAAAGGTAAGCCGTCTGGATAATCCCTCATAGACAGTATCCGTCTGATCCCCGTTGGTAACGATTGTTCTGTTTCCCAGTACCCTTACCGGCGCATAGATAATCAGGCTGGGATCCTCCATCTTGGAAGGGTCAAAAGCCTGGGTGCGTATGCCCTCACCATCCTCCACAAAGACACGGTTTCTGCTGTTGACGCTTCTGCCCATAATAAAATAGGCGATGACCGCATACCTTCCATTGGGAGACTTTCCCAGCACAATTCCTCTCCCCGGATAGGTATTGCTCTTCAGCTCCTGTTCCAATGATAACATCCATATACCTCCTTGCCCGGCACTGCAGGCATTCCTTTATGACACCGAAGGGCTCCTGAAGCATATTTTCGGTGCATATACAACAAGCCGCCTGAGCATCACAATCAGTGGTGCCCAGGCGGCCGGCTTCTCTCTCTGCACTCCCTGTGGGTATATTCTCCCACTGCAGTCTCCTGCTTTCCGCCAGTCGTGCAGCTTATGTTTTTATCTTACACGCTTTTTCAATTCTTTGCAACACATTTTTTACCAGATCTTTTACTCATCCACACTATAGTTAGGCGCTTCCTTAGTGATATGTATATCATGGGGATGGCTCTCCCGAAGAGCGGCAGCAGATATTTTTATAAATCTGCCGTTTTGTTTCAATTCCTCAATGCTGGATGTGCCGCAATATCCCATACCGGAACGCAGACCTCCCATAAGCTGAAATACCGTATCTTCCACGCTGCCTTTATAAGCAACCCTGCCTTCCACGCCTTCCGGAACCAGCTTCCTGGCATTTTCCTGGAAGTATCTGTCCTTGCTGCCGTTTTCCATGGCCGCAATAGAGCCCATGCCTCTGTATACCTTGTATTTTCTTCCCTGAAAAAGCTCATATTCCCCAGGACTTTCCTCACAGCCTGCGAACATACTTCCCATCATGCACACATTGCCGCCGGCGGCAATGGCCTTCGTGATGTCGCCCGAATATTTGATGCCGCCGTCCGCAATAATAGGTATATTAAATTCCCTTGCCACCTCATAGCAGTCCATAATGGCGCTGATCTGAGGCACACCGATGCCTGCAACCACTCTTGTGGTACAAATGGAGCCGGGGCCGATGCCTACCTTTACAGCGTCCGCTCCTGCCTCAATCAGATCCCTTGTTCCCTCACCTGTGGCAACATTGCCCGCAATTACCTGCAGGTCAGGATATTTCTCCTTGATCATATTCAGACAGTTCAGTACATTTTGAGAATGGCCGTGAGCGGAGTCAAGTACAATCACATCCACCTTGGCATCCACCAACGCGGATACCCTCTCCAGCACATTGGCCGTGATTCCCACGCCGGCGCCGCACAACAGCCGGCCCTGACTGTCCTTTGCCGCCAGAGGATACTTGATGGTTTTCTCAATATCCTTTATGGTGATCAGTCCCTTGAGATTAAAATCCTTGTCCACTATGGGAAGCTTTTCTTTTCTTGCCCTGGCAAGAATCTTCTTGGCTTCCTCCAGGGTAATTCCCTCCGGAGCGGTAATCAACCCCTCGCTTGTCATGGATTCCTTGATTTTCTTTGTGAAATCCGTCTCAAATTTCAGATCGCGGTTGGTAATGATGCCAACCAGCTTTCGGCCTTCTGTTATAGGCACGCCGGAAATTCGAAATTTCCCCATAAGAGCGTCCGCATCTGCAAGAGTGTGTTCAGGAGTCAGGGAAAAGGGATCGGTGATGACTCCGTTCTCGGAGCGCTTTACCTTATCTACTTCCTCCGCCTGTGCTTCAATAGACATATTTTTGTGAATAATGCCAATGCCTCCCTGTCTTGCCATGGCAATGGCCATTCTGTGTTCGGTCACCGTATCCATTCCGGCGCTCATCATAGGAATGTTCAACTTAATCTTCTTCGTCAGCCACGTCGTCAGATCCACCTGATTAGGCACCACCTGAGAATATGCGGGTACCAGCAGCACATCGTCAAAGGTAATGCCTTCTCCAATAATCTGTCCCATTTTCTGTCCTCCTGTTATTTCATAAGGTGGGGGCAAAAGCATGCGCCCCGTTATTTTGATTGCTAAACCTTGATTTTAATCCGTAAACACCTTTCTGGGCGCAACGGTTTTTATCGCTTTCACCAGCTCTTCAGAGGGACTCAAGAGAATTTTCTCTCCTCCTTCATAATACATGCAGTAACGCAGATCAGGCTGCAGCTCCTCGCCGATACTGTAATCCTTTACCTTGACGCTGCGGTTTTTGTAATTGTCCAGATGATAAGATTTTATGGGAGCCAGCACTTCCATTCTGTCAATGCTGTAGGTTGCCACTCTCTTTCTTCTGGATTTTGCCATAACCTTGTCCACTGTCAGTTCCTTGTCCAGATACAAATATTCATACTCCAAATCTGTGAAAAGATTTACGAAATAGGCCCCTGCGCCGCAGGCCAGCGCCAGAAGCACGGCAGGCATAATCAGGAACATGGCCAAGCCGAACACCACTGTCAGCATGATCAGCAATATTTTAAAAAATTTAGCCAGCATGGATTGCTTTGCCTTAACCAGGCATTCTACATACGTTTCACTCATCTCTTTATCCTGTCCTTTACAAAATAATATAATTAATGATATATCATCCGGCCCCAAGTTGCAAGACAACGTTCGATCCAACCTGACTTTTTATGTTTTTTTTAGAATACTCTTAACACCGCTTCATTGACAATCTGCCTGGAAGTGCTTATGATAAATAAAAATACACAAAAGCGGCTTGCGCCGCAGCGGAAAGGCAGGTGCCGCTAATGGCAGTTATGGATGAATTCAGAGAAGAGCGGGAAGCGTTAAAAAATGCTGGTCTGAAAAAAAGAATCAGTTATTTTTTATATTATTATAAATGGCATGTAATCATAGGGATTCTGGTGATTGCAGGAGTCGGCTCCGTGGTTTACGAGATGGTCACCAGCAAGGACAATGCTTTTTATGCGGTTATGCTGAACGCCACTGAGCTTGAGCCGGCCGCAGAGTTCAACCAGGCCTTTTACGATTACGCCGGAATAGACCTAAACGAATATAATGCCTTTTTTGACGCCTCTATCCGCATTTCCAGCGATACGGGCATGGCGGATAGCATGACAATGACCTCGGTCCAGAAGCTCGCCGTATATCTTGCGGCCGCCGAACTGGATGTCATGGTTACAGACAGCGCTTCCATTCAGCAATATGCAAACAGCAGCGCTTTCTATGATCTGCGTGACATTCTTTCCGAAGAACAAATTTTACAGTACGAACCCTATTTTTATTATGTGGACATGGCGGTTGTACGACGGATAGAAGAATCTCAGACAAATCTGGATGATACTTATGAGCCGACGTACGCTGATCCCACAAAGCCTGAGGATATGGCGGAGCCTGTTCCCGTAGGTCTTTATGTGGACAACGCCGGCCTTATGGAAAGCTATTATTTCAGCGGTGAGGACGTGGTAATCGGCGTCTACTCCAATACCACTCATCTGGAATCCGCCCTGAAATTCATCGATTATCTTATGAACTGACGAGAGAAAACTATGATAAAAAAGTATATCGCACAGGCTCTTGAGGCCACTCGGGAATGTCTGGCCCAGTATTGGCAGCAAAACCACAAATACACGGAATCCTTTCTGCTTTCCGGCTCCTCCTGGATCGGAGCACGCCTGGAGGAATTCCGCATAAACGGTGAACAGGTTCGGCTTGATCTGGAAGAGGACGCCCGGGACATTGTTCCCTGTCATCTCCTGCAGCAGCAGTTTCACTGTGTCTATCACGGTTCTAATTTCTGCATTATTGCAGGCAAATATCTGGTAACTTCCGATCCCGACACCAAAGAGCTCCTTCAGGAATGGCAGCGCTGCACCTTTGTATGGGTGCTTGAAAATCGTTCCCTGCGCCTGGTCCATATGCATATATCCAATCCTATCCGTTTTATAGAGCCCGGCGAGCTTTTTCCTCATATAGTCGGCCAGGGTACCTATCAATATTTTCACGAGATGCTGGCCAAGAGCAACGCCGCCGATATTCTCGGATCGGAAAGCCTGCAGATAAAGGATGATTCCAATCAAATTCACTTTATTCTCTTATCGGATATAGAATATGCCGAGGCGTTCGTGCACTACACAATTATTTCCGCAGCAGGCAGGATCATAACCGCGAAAATACCCTGGAAAGAATTCCGAAGCAAGCTGCCCTCCCTTTTTATTCAAACCCACCGCAGCTATATTGTTCAGAAAAACTACATCGTTTCTCTGAGCAAACATGAAGTAATACTGAAATCGGGGAAACGTATACCCGTTTCCCCGAAGCGATATTCTGCAATCTGTCGGCAGCTGTCTGCAGACTGATCTTTCGTTATTTTTTCCTGCGAACCCTGGATGTCGCTGCAAACAGCACCGCGCAAATCAGGAAGCCCGCTCCTATTAACAGCATTCCCCTCTGAATTCCTATCATCATGGCTACCGCAAAAATATAGGGAGCGATGGTATTGGCCGCCCCATCAAATACATTGCTGATGCTGTAAGCATTTTCCTCCCCGTATTGCGTCACCTCATCGATGCCCGCAAAATAGGCCGACAGAGCCGTATAGCCGAAGGAATCCGCTACTCCCATAATCAATACCACAAGCAGCATGGACTGTACAGTGGGATTGAAAACAAAAATCATCAGAGCCCCCACGGTCATAACACAAGCAAGAATAATGGACAGACGGCTTCCGAAACGCTCAATCAATTTAGAAGAAGCCGAAGCCAGATATGCCGTCAGCATACCGTAGAGCAGCGTAATCACACCGATATTGCTCTCGCTGATTCCGCCGTCCGCCGCAAAGATAGGCATAAAATAGTATACAAAAGAAGCAAAAATCATGTATGGCGCCATTGCAAATATAAAATATCCAAGAATTCTGCGGTTCCATAAAAATCTTGAAAGGCTGATCTTCTTCTGCTCCTTTTCTTCCGCATCCTCACCAAGTCTCAAGTCCTTTCTGTATATCACAGACACTACCACCAGAAGAACTGCCGCCAGCAGCGCGGACAGGAAGAATAAAATCGCATAATTAAATTCCTCTGCAAGCATGGTTCCTATAATAATACCGCAGTTTGTGCCGGCAAACGTTCCTGTTGTGATTAATGCAAATCCCCGCACCTGCTCGTTTCCCTCATAGGCCGACACATAAGTGTTCAGGCAGATAGCGTTGACTCCCATTCCCACTCCCACAACAAACATAGCCAGCGTAAAGGTAATCAGGGAGCCGGACAAGCCGCACAACGTAAGGCCAACAACATGCAGCAGAATTCCGAACCGGAAGGACTGTCGGTTACCCCAGCGCACAATCAGGGATTTGAAGGCAAAACCCGTAAGAGCCGTAGCCAGAGCCTGGGCGCTGGTGGGCAGAGCCGTGGCAATCTCAACAGGTATGGGCAGAGAAGGATCATACATCCGCTCCGACATAATCGGGATAATCACAGAGGTAAAGTTATCGGCCATAAACATCAGAAATGCAAAGATTCTCACAAAATCCACAAGCATCAGATCCTGCTTTGCCTGCTGTTGCTGCAACTCCAGTCTGCGCTTTAAAATACCCAGCAGATTCACCAGCTCCGTAATCATAAAGAACACCACAACCGCCAGAGCGCCGATCTTAATCATCAAAGACAGCACAAGCTGCTGGTTTGCCTGATTATAGGAAACGCGATCCCTTCCCACTTCGCATACCGCCACCATCTCTCCATCCGAATTGTATACCGGCACGGAGGCATACATCCACTCTCCGTCGTCCGTGGATATCTCGCTGAAAATAATGGCCGAATCGTTGTCCTTAATATATTTGTAGTCCGATTCCTCATAGGTGAGAATATCCGGATAAATCACTCCGGAATCATCGCTTAAGTGCATAGTATAATACACTACATTATTCAGCATCCGATAAAATACGCAATACGTAGTGTTTCCGGTATTATCCCCGAAATCATAGATGGCTTCATAAGCCTTATCATATGCGGAGTGCAGCTGATCCCTTACCTGCATATACGCTTCATTGAGATAATCATCCGGCGTATTTAACTGCTCCAGCAGATCCCCATCCACCATATAGGAGGTCAGCCTGGCCATGGAATACATATTCTGAAGCACACTGTCCGTATAACGCTCCGTAGTGTCTCTGATGATATAATTTGCCGTAATGCCAAAGACCAGAACCATGGACACAAACACCATAATGCAGGTCTGCATTGTATCGCCGCTCTGTTTCATAAGGATTGATGCAAGGAGCTGCAGCAGTTTCTTTGCCACATACAGTACAAGCAGCGCAAACAGCACAAGCAGCGCAATATATCTCATCCGGACAGATGCGGGATAGACAAAGGAGTCCGACTCCTCCAGCATTTGCTCATCTATGTTATAAACATACATAGTGTTAAATTCCGAAGAACAAAAACCGAGAAATTCCTGGGTCCAGTCAGAATAATTCAGCCGGTAAATCAGCGGTTCCTCATCCAGGAGTCCTTCAACCCTTTGATATACGGCAAAGATCTCGCCAGTATCCGGTCTAAACCCCATTACCTGACGGAGACCTATATCCGTAAAATACAGTGTGCTGCCATCTGAGCTGACATCAATATGAAAAGGAATTTCATAGAAGTTTTCTTCAGGAACATAATTGCCCCCATCATAAATCAGCTCAATTTCCTCTCCCACATAAAAAACATTTCCTTTCTTATCGGAAAAGTACAGCTCCTTTGTCTGAGACTGAATGGCAAAGTCCGCCACCAAAAGCTCCGCCTGCTGGTAATCCCTGGCAAGCTCCAGTAAGGGTTCTGTCTCCGAACCGTCTGTGGCGATAGAATACATGGCAATCCTTCCGTATTCTCTTTGGGCATAGTAAAGCCTCCCGCCGTCATATTCCAGTGTCATGCAGGAAGATTGAATATAGAGCATTTCATCTTCATCATAGGTGGTCTCATATAGGATGCGGTCAAAATTACCTTTGTTATCGTATTTTAAAATCTTATACCCCGCGTCCTTATCATCGTTTTCATTGGACTCCACAGAGGTCAGATATACATTTCCTGCCTCATCCACCGCAATATTGTTCGTAAAATTAAATCCCTTGCGGGCAGTGGTGCCTCCGTTGATCTGATATAAGTACCGGCTGTTTTCATCCAGCACCACCACCCTTGTGGTGGATGTGTCAACAATATATCGGTTGCCGTTTGCGCCTACGGTCAGCACAGATGGGTAAGACAGCTTATTCTCATTCAATAAAATATTGGTATGAGATAAAAAATCCGCATTCCGGTAGACGATCAGGGCAAATAAGATAAACACCGCAGCCTTTATGTATCTGGCCTGCTTCTTATGATTCCATTTTTCCGCTTTCCTTTTGATTTTTTCCAAAATCTTTTTCATCCGGCGTTTTCCGTTCCTTTCAGCTTTCTTGCCTGTAGTATAATATTACCGCAATATCCCCGTAAATGCCCCTTCTGAAACAACCTGTCAAACCGCCCGAACCATCCTGCAATCCTTCCGTTCCCCGTCAGACGGTAGATCAGCGCGCTGAAAATATGGATAAACCTCACATCCTCTATGACGGCTCCGCACTCCCCCAGCTTCCTTCTCACAAAGGGCAGCGAATAAACCCAATAAAAATGCTTTTCCCCAAAGTACTCAGATTCCTCAAACGCCATTTCCTTTCCAAAGGGCTTCTCAAACAAATACTCCATACTATAGCTGTTTTCAAACTCCAGAATCAAACGTCCTCCCGGCTTGAGCACCCGGCACATTTCTGCAAGAGCCTCGGGACCGGAGCAGTAATCCAGCACAGAGCCTACGCAGATTACAACGTCAAATTTCTCCGGCCTGTAAGGAATGTCGTCCGCGCTCCCCTCCTTCCAATGAGTAAATCCATCTATCTTCTCCCGGATAATATCCAGATGATACATATCGCATTTCAGACCGTAGTCTGTTCCCCCTGAACCACAGTTTAAAATTTTATATCCTTCCTTCCTCTCATAAGGAGCCATTTTCTTCTTCACATACTCATAAATTTTATCATGAGAATAAGTATGCCAGGGATCCTTTTTCGGCCATCCCCCTCCTTTGTCCTTATAAAAGTCTTTTACATATCTCTGGAATCTGTCCATTTCCATTTGCTATATATCCTTCCTTTCAATCTGCATATATTTCCGTCAATAGATTTCTATATAGCTTTCAGGCCTGGCGGCGTCGCCTGCCTGATAATATTGATTGCATCTGTAAAGATATTCCCTTGCGGCACAGTCCTTGGGAAACTGCCGCAGCACTGTTACAAATGCGCTTCTGGCCTCAGTAATCCTTCCGCTGCCAAACAGCTTCACTCCTGACTCAAAGACCTCTCTGGTCTGATTTTTCAGGCGGATGGTTTCCTCATCATTCCCGTCATATACGTCATACAGACGGATCATATTTTTATCGTAGGAATCGTAAAGGTATCCAATGAATCTGCTTCTGTAATGCTTCCTGAAGCCCGGGATCTGCTGTGCGGCCGCCTCTGTAATCAATATGTCCGCGTAGTATTTCGCGGCCACACTGCCAAGATATTCCGATATGGCCGTATGTCTTGCAACAGAAATGGCCGACATGCGCTCCGGATGTCCCACCACTCCCAGTATAATCTGTCCATAGGTAATGCCAATCCCGATTCTCACCCTGCCATCTATGGAAAAAAGCGCTTCCTCATTGGCGTCCCGCAGCTTTTCACACACCTCTATGGCGGACACCAGGCTGCATTCACAATCTCTGGTATACAGAGCCGTAAATCCGCCCTCCCTGAAATGATCAATGATTCCTTCCCGCCCCAGTACCGGAGGAATAGCCTGCTGAAGAGCCTGATTCATAAAGGCAAACATTTTAGACGTGTCCATCTGTCTGATCAGCTCTTCAAAATTGGTTACCTCATAGGAAAGGATGGACACGCTGGTCCGCACATGATCGCCCAGCCTGACGTCGGTAATGCTGGTTCTCTGAAGCATGTTGAAGATCTTGGATGGAACAAATTTATAATAGGCCTCGTTGATTTTCTGTATTTCCCCCAAATGCCTGCTTATGCTCAGATTCATCCGATTAAAAATTCTGGCGATCTCGCTGATTTCATCGCGTCCTTTCACGGCAATCTCATGTCCGAATTTTCCGTTCGCCAGTTCGTCCGCATGAACCGCCACCACCTTTACCGGGCGCACGACCCACAGTCTCACCAAAAGCAGAAGCCCGCCGAAGCTGATCACGCACAGCCCCAGCATCATTTTCGTGATGGTTTCCTCACTGGACCGAATGGACTCCCTCACTGCGGACATGGATACATCCACTCCCACAAAACCCACCACTTCCCCCTCTGACGACTCCAGAGGCACATATATGGTGCCGAGGGTTTCCTGATTCTGCCCTGTGTATGTAGTGGTAATATCAAGCGCTCTGCTGGGCTCCCTGCTGCTTAATACGGCTGAAAGTCCGTCAAAAGCCACTGCCAGATTTTCCGGAGTCCCCAAAGGATTTGCCTCGCTCTTATTATCCGCCACCTGCTCCGGAGTCAGCTCCGCATCAAATACATAGATGCCCTCCGTCTCCGACTGCAGATAAATTACATACAAATAATACGTATTGGTCTGCAGCTTAATATTGTCCAGCTCACGGCTGATTCTCTCGTATTCCGCGTCCTTTTCCAGAGTTGTTCCGTATCTTACAATATCATCTCCATCCAGAATGCTTGCTGCCAGAGCGCCTATTCCCAGCGCATCCTCCAGATATTGCTGGTCTGCAATTTCATGAAAGCCCTCTGATACCATCCTGTATAATCCATATGAAAGTATGATTGTAAAAACCAGAAACAGCAGCAAAAACTTTTTTTGTAAACCGAATCGAACCTTCATGGCCTGCCTCCCGATCTTTCTCCTCTACGAAATCTGAATATTTGTTGTTCCCGGATTGGTGATCTGAATCACGCCGCCCCAGCTGCACATCAGCTTGGATGTATTGTTAAGGGCCGGCTTATTGGCAATCATCACGGTGGGTGATCCCGGCGCCCAAGGAGCCGTAATCACCGGGACACAGGGCATGGGCGTCAGCGCCCCCAGGGCCGCTGCCGTAGCCGCTGCCACCTGGGGATTTGCCATGGACTGACACATGCCGAAGGGCATGATGTTTTTCATAGGCACATTATCCATAACAGTCGCCAGGGGCATGGATGACATTACTTTATTCTCAGGCGTCACCATAAGAGCTGAAGGCGCCATTCCAAAGGAGCAGGCGCACATAGCTCCTCCGCACACTGCAAATCCCATTTATTTTTTCCTCCGCTTCTGCATCTGATTTTTCTCAGTATCTGCTCTTTCCATCTCTATTTTATGTTCTTTTCCCGGCTCCAACATGAACGAATATTCCAAAAGTCTTTTTCCCTGCCGTATTACCTGGAGAAGCATTGTCTGGGGTTCTTTTAAATTCCCGACCGCCAGAAAGATTTCTCCCCCTTCGTCCGCCTCCGCCTCCGCCACGGGATAGAGGCGCACCGACGCCTTTTTACAGTCCTCCTGCAGGGGTTCCTGCAGCATAAACGCTTCTTCCCCCTCCGGACTTGCCGCCGCCAATGTTATGATCTGAAGAATCCTGCCCTTCTCCCACACAGCCATCTTTTTACCTTCCAGCTCCTGCTTTCGTCCGTGAAAAATGTGCAGTGCATCTTGTCCCTTGTCAGCATCATACAAAAGTCTGAAGCAAACGCCCGTATCTTTCGGGATCAGCAAAACTCTGTCGCCCGGCTGCATTCTTCCTGCCGCAAAAGCCGCCCCTGCAGGAAAGGGATAGCATCTGCCCGGCTTCAGTCTCAGCTTAATACAGGGAGCCTTCTGCCCCGGAGAGGCCGCCTTTACCCAAAGTCTCTGAGGCTGGTAAAGAGCGGACTCTGCCGAAAGTCTTACCGCCGGTCCCTCCAAATTGGTAAAAACCAGAAAACCCTCTTGCTTTCTTACAGGCTTTCTGCCGTCCTCCGCTGTGACACGCACCTCAGGAGACGTTATCCGCCGTCCCGTATAATCATCATATAGCTGTACCACCAGGGAAACCCATGTCCTAAGCACTTTCGCATCCTCAAATCCCATCACTTTGACTCCTTTTCCAGTGTAAGCTCAATATCCATAACCCTGGCAGTCCTTTTGGTCTTTCTGGACATCAGTTCCACAGGGGCAGCCTTAAAAAACAGAGAGGTTTTATAAGGCTTATTGGGAAAGCACCATATTTTCATTTTATCCTCTAAGGACAATGCCTGCTGCTGCAGCTCAATGGGAAGTCCATCCCCTTCAGCTCCCGAAATCTCCCCGGGACTGATCACTGCAAAATCCTGAAATACCTGAAGCGCCCTTCCCAACAGCCTCTGCTCCTCCAGAGAGCGATATTTTACATCGCCGTTGGAGTAAGCTGTAATCATGTAGTAAAGCTCCAGATAGGACGAAGGATACCTCTGGCTGTGCAAATCTATAGTCTGCATTTCGCTGCTGCGCAACGCCTCGCTTGGCTTTATATCGTAAAGATAAATTCCAAGCATTATGTCTCCCCTGTCCTCCGGGCTGCAGACACCGATATTTTCTTCATTCATAAGCGCCTCAGGTACCATCTGTCTGCGCAGCAATCCCGCCAATGCGTTGCTCACTTCTGCAATTACTGTGTAATCTCCCATGTTTCCTCCTGAGCCGTCTCACCTTCCTGAGCGGCTTCTTCTCCGGATGTCTGTGATGCGGCAGTCACTAAAACATTGTTTCTGAATTCTCCCTGGGCCGCCACGACTCCGGTAGATTCATCATACAAAGTTCCCTGACCGTGATATTCTCCCAGCACAAAGGCTCCCTCGTAAAGCTTTGCGCCGGTTGCGTTATACAGCGTTCCCTGGCCGTTGTATTCTCCTGTGTGGAATTCACCCTCATAAATGCGGATATTGGTTTGAGGATCATACAATACCCCCTGGCCTTCATAGGCATTCTGATAAAAGCTCCCCTCGTAGAGAAGATTGCCCGTTTCCGGGTCAAAAAGCTTCCCGCTGCCCTGATACTGACCGTTTACAAATTCTCCGTCATAAAGAACAGGCCCCGTTTCCTCCCCTTCCTCTTCGGGAAGGGAGTACTCTATTCCCGTTCCGTTCTTTTTTCCCTGTTTCCACTGTCCCTCATATATCAGACATCCGTTCTCATAAAGGTTTCCGCTGCCTTCATAAAGCTCCTGGGAAAAGCCGCCTTCATATAAAAGCTCCCCGCTCTCGTCAAAAAGCATTCCCTCCCCATCATAGCTTCCCTCCGAAAACTGTCCCCGATACTTTAGCAGTCCGTTCTCCCAATAAAGGCTTCCCTCTCCGGAAATCAGTCCCGCCTGAAATTCTCCTTCATATAGAAGCATCCCGTTCTCACCGTAAAGTTTCCCTGTTCCTTCATATACTCCCAAGGCAAAGGTCCCTTCATACAGAATCTCACCGTTGCTCCGGTACAGTACGCCCTGTCCCTGACGCACATCGTCCTGAAATTCCCCCTCATAAACAAGAGCATTGTTTATGTATTCCTTTCCGGTTCCCTGCCTTTTTCCATCTACCAACTCTCCGCTGTAAATAACCTGCCCCTCCTCATCATATAAAAGAGAGCTTCCCTCCTGAAAAACGCCCGCCGAAAAATTCCCATCATATCTGACGCTTCCGTCCTCGTTGTACAAAATTCCCTGCCCCTCATACAAGTCCTTTACAAAACCTCCCTCATAGAGCACTGTCCCGTCTTCTCTGTACAGCGCTCCCTGACCGCTGTACTGGTTTTCCAAAAATTCTCCCTTGTACTGCAGCTGACCGCTGCTGTAATACAGCTCACCCAAGCCATTATACTGCTCCTCCAAAAAGCCTCCCTGATAGATCAGTCTGCCGTCGTAGCCATACAGCGTACCCTCTCCGGTGACCCGTCCTTCCTCCAGCGCGCCTTCAAATAGAATCACACCGTCCTTTGCGGACAAAAGCCTTACCTTTCCGCTGTACCCCGCCTGTCCGGGAGAGTTAATCACCATGGTTTTTGTGAAAAAACGAGACACAATTACAGGATGCAGAAATCGTATGTACAAAAGCGGAAGGAAAATGACTATAAGCGCAAGGAAAATCACCAGCTTTTTCGCCACGTAATAATTCCCCCACACCAGATAATCCTTTAAGGAAACAGGCTTCTGCTTTGTTAAAAGTTTGGCGTTTTTTTTGACATCATTGACTACCGCATTGACAATGCTGTCTGGATTAACGGCCTTTTTGCCCTTCCAGAAAATATTTTTTATCGGCATAGTAAGGGCGTTGGCAAGTTTTTTTCCTCCTCGTTGAATCGATTTTAATAGTGTTTTCCCAATATCCACTGTCTTCACCTCTCGTCTTTTCCATACGCCTTACGCTTTCCGCACCCGGTTCTTCCCTTTCGCACCTTCCGCCTCACTGTATTTTCAGCGTTCCGATGTTTTGGAAACTGAAGCTTTCCACCGCCTGATTCTGAAATAAAATGCTGTAAATCAGATAACCGAGCAGGACTCCCAGCGCCGCCAGTATCAGCATCTTTTTCAACACAGGGAGTGCAGCCTTTACCTTGTCCCATGCCTTGAACAAAAAGGTGTTTGGACGTAGCTGCGTCGGTTTTCCGCCCTCCGCAAAGGTCTCTCCCAGCCTTTCATATCTCCGGTATATCTCCAGATACCCTTCCTGCCGGGCTTGCGGCAGCCATTGTATAAATTTCAGTATTTCGTTGCTTTTTTGCAGTCTCAGCTCCGGCTCGAATAGCTTTCGGAAAATATTCTCCAGACGCTCTACGTTTTCCCCGTGCAGTCGTTCTGAGGCATGGGGGAAATCATTCAAGGCATATTGGAATCTGATTTCCAGATTCTCCAGGGCCAGCAGATTTTCATCCCGAAGCACCTGATGAAGCATGGTTTCGGGCATATTCAACAGCAAAATCCTCTCAAGAAGGTTTTTCCCCAACGCCAGCCTTTCCTGAAGAGAAACCCTCTCCTGCTCCAGCATCCGAAAAAGCGTTTTCCCTCCGCTGTGCATAAAGACCATGTAAAAATTCCCATCTCGTGAAAAATATTCATACAAATCCTCAAAATCAGTCCGGATATTTTTATCGGTAAACTCCGGTATCAATCTGTAAATCAGTCCCTGATCTTTCACACAGAACACGTCATAGCTCTCGTGCCTGCGCTCCTTTATTTCTCTGCAGTGATAAAGGTCATAAAGAGGCGTATCCTCCCTCTTGTGGACAACATAATACTGATGCTCTAAAGTTTCAATCGTCATAGCAGCCCTTTCTTCTCGGAATGATGTCTGTCTCAGCCCTTATTCCTAACCATGACAAAGGTAGAGGCTTTCAGTTCAGGATAATCCATGCTCTGTGCGGTCACCTCATAAATTCCCGGTTCTCCGGGCGCTGTGTACATTCCGTTCTCATCGATGGTTCCCCCATGCTTTCCCTTGACGCCCCAGGTAATCCGACTTTCACTCTCTCCCTTCAGCACTGCTTCAAAATAATAACTCTCCCGCACTCCCAAATTCAACATATCGGGCTTGATATAGAGCCCCTCCAGATCCTCGGCCGTTCTGGCCGCTTTGGCATCCTTTAGCACCGTCCAGCAGATCCTGACCTGACGTTCACTTGTGTGCTCAAGGCATTCCATTCCAATCACAAAGCTTCCTTTTTCGGGATCTGCCTTAGCCGCCAGCTTCGCTGAAAAGGAGCCATTCTCTCCCGCGAACACACCTCCGTCGCCAAACACCACGCAGGAAGAATCCCCCAGACCATCGGCCAGGCCCAGAGCCACTGTTACCGGCCCAATTCCCAGTCCGTGCACAATCTCCTCGGAAAAGAATTTCTGCCCTTTTACGCCTCCCAGCCCCAGATCCAAAACCGCTTCCCCGGACACAATCTGGTAATGAGGCTGTTCCCTTTCAGCCGGGGTCTGACTGCTGCTTACGGACCGACCTGGCAATTCATTTTTCTCATGCTCCAAAAGCTCCAGACGTTCCATAGCGTCCGCCAGGGTATTGCTGAAAACATACTGTCCAAAGGGCATGGGCTCCAAAGAATCAATTAAATAGGTATCCCCTGCCCGGACCACGGCAAGCCTCGCCAGGTAGATTCCCTGCTCAAAAGCGTTCTTCATCATGTTTTCCATAGCGCTTCTGTAATAGCTGGCACTGATTTCCCTGCGGATGTCATTGCTGACAATGCGCACAGAGCATTTTTCCTTCACCTGGGCCCTCACATCCCGTTCGCCTATCTGTAGCCGGAAGCTGTCGGGCTCCGTCTCCAGAAAGCCCTTCATTTCCTTAACTGCTTTTGCCCGGAATTTCTTTCGGATGGCATAATAGTCCGCTTTGTCAAATTCTCTTTCCCGAAAAATAATCTCCGCCTTTTCCTGTCCCGCAGGCTCGATGCCGTTTAAATAATAAGAAAGGGAAAAATCCACAGGCTTGTCCTGAGCCCCCTTTTCCAGCTCCACCAGAATTTCAAATTCCTTCTCCGTCTCCACATATTTGGGTACGGTCTGCCTGATTACAATGCCATCGCCCTGATACAGAATCCGACTGCTCTGATAAAGTCCCGTCACCAGTGTTGATTCCTCCGGCTCCCGGGAGGTGAGGTACAGCCGATAGCTCTCCGCATACTTATTGTATTCCTCGCTGCGTCCGGCCTGCTGTCTGGCTGCAATGCTGTGCACCGCCTCCTTCTCCTTTTCGTCATAGGCTATGCACAGATACATATTTTGATTGGCCTCGTCATCCTCCTGATAGTCGGAAAACCCATCCAACATGGACAGCTTCTTTGTCACAGGCTCCTGAATAACAATTTCTCTTCCCGCAAAATCAAGAGCCAGTCCCATCTCCACAGATACGGATTCGTCGTCCGCCTGAATTACCTCCATTCCGCAGACCACACCGGTTCCATGCACCAGGCGGTTGATCAGCCGCCTTTTGTCGTTCATATATCTCTGTTCTGTCTCAAAATCATCCACACTGAGAAGCTTGCCGTAAAAATATCGATTTCTTTCAAAATTCAGATAGCTTAAGTTTTTCAATTCATTCACCTGTCCCTTCCTCACCGTCCCGGCGGTTTGTCAATTTTATGAATGGAATGGAGGACTGCCCATCCAATATCAATGGTTCATAGTCCGACAAAATGCTGTTCATCCCCAGATAGGAATGCCAGCCCAGAAAAATATAGGGCTCCAGCACAATCAGGTTACATTCCATCCAGGCGGGCTTTTCAGTTTCCACAAGACGCTCAATAATGCGGATGTCCTTTTGTCCAAGCAGACCCGGAGCATTAATCACCACCGTAAAAATGTAAGGATTTTCCCCATAGAGATCATCCAGGCATTCTCCCTTTTTCTTATCCCTTCTGTATTCCTGAAGTTGATGATGCTCCACAATATGTGGGCATACCCCCGTATACTCCCTGAGTATCTCCTTTAGGTAGCCCACCGTTCCCCGCCTGCGGTAATTTAAAACTGCCCGAGCGGTCAGCTCCCGAAGCTGCTGTCCGCTCCATAAAAAGCTGTCCGGAAACGCCAGCCATCTGCGGGCAATCCATTTCAGATATTCCTCCCCCGTTCGGCAGACGTCCAGATATTCGGGAATTGTGTTGATTTGGCGTTCCATCTGTTCATGCAGGGACTGAAAAATTCCCAGATACCTCTCCACAAAGGAAAGCCCTCCCTCGTCCTGCTGATAAAGATCTGGCAAGTGCTCCGCCCAGGTATATTTGGGGAAAACAGCCAAGATACCGGCGATTCCGCTTTCCTCCTCCTGAAGTCCGTCAAATTCAAGCTCCAGACAGCCGTATCTTCCGGTGACATCATACAGAGGAACTTCTTCGGCAAGCTCCGTCTCCTTTGCCAGATAGATCCTAAGAGCCTGTTTTTTATCTTTGTCCTCAAGCTCAGAGCTCCCCAGAAGCTCCTCCACGGAACTCTCTGTTCCGTTCCAAACAATTCTGTTTTCCTCAAAGGTATAAAAGCGCAGTCGTACTGCCGGCTCCGCTTTCCCCCGGCATCGAAATATCAACTTATTCCATTGGGTCTGCTTCTCTCCCGTGTCCATAAGCCCGGATCGGAAAAATCCTTTTCTGCCAGGCTGCAAAAGTCTCAGTACACCTTCCGAGTAAATCAGGTTGTCCGCAGCCGTTCCCGAAAAATCCTCAGGCTTATTGAATATAAACCATTTCTGCTTTTTCCGCATATACAACCTCCACATTTCCATTCATGAAAAATGCCTGCTCTATTCTGCAATTCGGATGCGGTAATCCGCTCTCTGCAGATAAACCAATGCGTTGGGCGGAATGCGGATATCCCCATTGCCGCTTCTGATAACATCTTTTCCCTGGGTGTCAACGGAGAGGCTTCTTACTGCGGACACGCATTCCATAGCATCCAGCGTTCCGTAAAAGCCACTGTACACAAGCCTCGCGCCAAAGCCTGACAGCTCTCGTCTGAAATACTCCTGCATATGCTCCTCAATCTGTTCCCGGGCATCTTTATAGTGGGGTTTTACCTCAACTTCCGCAAACAGGGAAATCCCGATATACTCGGGAGACAAAAGCTGAATGCGGCTTCCAAGCATTCTCATCTCTTCCAGAAGTCTGCTGATATTCCTCTGGTATCCCCAGGACAGCCTGGGCATTTTTTCCGTGCTGCCGGGCCTGACCACAAGGAAAATCTGATTTTCCCCCATACCGCTTTTGCGCCCTTTCCCCTGGCCGGGCAAAACAGTCTTTACCCCTTCAATGCACAGTCCCGGCGCGCCAAGGACTGCCTGCTCATAATCCTCAGGCGTGACGCAACGGTAAATATCTCTTTGCTCCTTCAGAAATCGTTCAAAACACTGAGTGATGCTTTCCGGCTCCCTTCCCCCCGAAGCCTCAAGACGGTTGTTCACATTCGCCTCGAAGGAAGAATCCTCTCTTTCGCAAAGCTGCCCGGAGCTGATGTTTCCCCTGCTTGCCTGCGTCACTGCCAGTCCCGTTATAATCAATCTGCCTTTCGGCATTTTCCCCTTTTGTCCATCTCCAAATGTAACGGCTCCTGTCTCCTCATCCAGAACATAATGACAGTCCTCGGTGCCCGAGCTGTGGAAGTTCTCAACTCTTTGGTAGAACTCCATCACCCCATCCTTTTGCCCGCATTCCACCATAAGCTCCAGGCTTTCCCCAAGGATGCCCTCCTTTTCCAGAAAAATTCTCTGGTTGGGAAAGCCGTCCATCTGCATCTGTCTCCTGGGAGCAAAGCCGCTTTCATAGCTTACCAGATACAGCGTCATTCCTTCTTTATTTTTTTCCGGGAAGCTTATCACCGCACCATTTTCCTCCAGTCTCCTGGTTACTCCCTTCATCAGAACCAGTCCTATATCCTCTTTGCGGTAAAGCTGAACCTCTCCGTACATGGCAAGCCTGCTCGGTACAGTAATGCTTTGAACTCCCGGCAAAACCTCAAACCTGCGGCTCTCGGAAAAGGAAATCTTTTGAACCGCCTCGACTGCGTTCCAGGTAAACATGGACACCCTGGGCGGATAGTCGTATTCCCCATCCTCTACGGATATTCTAAGCAGGCTCTCTTCCTGTCTTTGCCAGTCGTCTGAAACCTGAAAGCAGATCTCTCCGCTCTTTAAGAGCTGGTAAGTTTCATCTTTTAAAATTCTGCAGGACTCATACCCCGTCCCGTTCCACAATGCAAGCTCCAGACTCACCAGTCCCTCAAAGCCCTCCCTTATGGGGTTTCTTCCTGGGGAGGTCTCTATCTCCACATAAAGCCGGTATTCTCCGCCTCCAAAAACAGGCCTGTCCGTTTTCAGGTAAAAGCGCCGTCCCTGACTCTTTCCGCTTCCAAGCACTTGATGGGCCCTCTTGTTTTGAGGACCGATCTGGCTTTCATCCAGAACGATTTTCTCCCCCGGCTTTAACTCCACAATGCATTCCCGTATGGTCCATGGCACCAATCTTCTGGCCTTTGCCGTCTCAAACACACAGTCTCCCGCATAAAGCCGGCTTCCGGCAGGCAAAAGCCGTTCCTCTTTAAGTCCGCCGAACACCGCCGTTGTACAGGCGGCTCTTCTCCCCTGCTGTTTCATCCCAAGCAGAGCAAGATATGCTTTTTCAATCTCCGGACCCGTTTGATCCATCTGAAACTGCTGCAGCTCCTGCATAAATGCAAGCAGCTCCAAAAAGGTGATTCCCGGATCATGCTCGTTATAGTCCGTCCACTCCGGATAAATACGGGCGATTTTTTTTCTGGCTCCCCGCACGATTTCCTCAAAGCTCTGGTCATCCAGTTGCATTTCTGGCAGCATTTTACACTCCCTTCCGCTGTTCCCCAGCCTACTGCTGAATCACAATTTCATGCTGTCCGTTCAGAGCCACCAAATAGCTCCTTTGCTCTAATTTTTCCAAGTCCACTTCCGTTTTCCGGTTTCTGTACATTTGACTGAAGGTAATTCTGAGCTCCTCAATCTCCCTCACTCCTTGAATCTGCCGGATCACATTTCTCAGCTGCGCTTCGTTAGGATATTCCCCTATGGCAAATCCTTTATGGTTGAAGTTGCCGTACACGGGATCCACAAATTCTGTAATTTTCTCCTCGATAGAGCTGCGGAGCTGAAAGACACGACTGTCCGGTTCCGGCTGAATTCGGATCATGGTATTTAACTCCACAAAGCAGGGCTCTGCCACCTGAAACTTTCCGCTTTCCCACAAGTACGCATCCATTCTGGGCTGAAGATAATTCAGAATCTTTCTTCGGAGTCTGTCAAAATACTGTCTTCCCTGCAAAAAGTCTTTTTGAAGCACCACCAGAGTGATGGCTCCGTACTCCCTTGCCCCGTTCTCGTTGCAATTGGAAAAGCACTTCACTCTTTGAATATTAACAGACGCCTCCTTCGCCAGATCCTCAAAATCTCCTGAAGTTACCGCTCTTCCGCCGTTTTTCAGTCCCGACGCGGCGCGATCCAATGCCTCCTTCAGAGTCTCCTGCCTTGCTCCTCCCGTAACGGCCTCAAAATTTGTTACATGACTGATATATCCAATGCTGCTGTCCATACTTCTCACAGAGCCGGGGGGAAGATTCCCCTCTTCATTTCCGTTCACCCGGTATCTGACTCTGACGGTCATTTCATCCGCAGGGAAAATCCGGCCGGTTTTCTGCAGAAAGGGAAATGTTACGGTTCCTTCGATATAGTCGGCAAGATAGCATCGTTCCCGGCAGGCAGCCTGGGAATTGGAGGACGCTTCCTCCCATTTGATCCAGATGGAGACGTTTTCCCCGCTGTCATCCTTTTCAAATTCCACTCTATTTTCCCCCATAAGCCGGTCAAGCTCTTCCTGCAGAATGTTCTTTTTCTCTTCCGCCCATACCTCCAGCCGATAGATCTGTCCTCTGCTCAGACGTATCTGGAAATCCTCTGTGCCATAGGAAATCCTGAAATATTCATCCTCCATGGCCTCTGTGCCCCGTATTCCAACCGCATTCATATGGATTTCTCTGGCAAAGGGCTCCTGTTCCCTGTGGGATGAAATCGCCCCTTCCTCTTCCCTCAAAAATCGAATAAAATACCCTTCCATTCCAAACAATCTGGCTCTCTCAAAATCCTTTTGCCCCATAATAGTCAGTATTCCGCTCTTTCGGAAGCCTTCCGTCTCGTCCAGGTAGGGAAGCACCTTCCAGCCGCTTCGCGTCAGATACTCGAGCTTAAACTCAGGGCATTGTCTGCGGATATTATGCTCCATGGAAAAAAATACTCTGATAGGTCTTTCCTGAAGAGGCCTGGTAAAGCAAAAATACATACAGGCCCCGGGCTCTGTCCGCACATTTGCCGCTCTCACCGGTTCCTGTGCGGCTGCAAGCTGACTGCCAGTATGAAGCCGCCTCTCAAGATTTCCCTCCACCACCAGCCATTCCGGCACAATATCGTCTCTGTTATAATCGCAGCGGAGCTTTATGCCCTCTATACGGGGAGTCAAATACCGACCCTTCATTTTATAAAAATTATTCATTTTCAGGATTCTTGCACGGATGCAGCAGACGCTGTCCGCATTCACCATAAAGGGCGCCATATCCCGGGGACAGATAAAGCGCAGAGAAACCTTTTTTTTCATAGCTCCCTCTTCCGGAAAAAAAAGGCCTCCATATTGTTCATTCACAAACAATCTCTTAAAGCCGTCCCCATTAAAATACTCCCATATAACGGAGTCAATGCTGATGTCGTATTCCTTGTCCACCTTAATGTCGGACCGCTTCATAATCATTTTCCATTCTATGGGCAGCTCTTCCTCCTCCGTCTCCAGCGCAACGGCCAGAAAATCCACGTCAAAGCTTATATGCACAAAGGCTCCTCGCTTTGAAAAGACTTCATTGGACCCGATATAAAATTCCTCATAAGGCGTTGGCCGTTCCCCAAAAGGCAACGCTCGGGAGCTGTTCTGCTCAATCCCTCCGCCATATACCAGCTCGGGTGGAATTTCCTGAGACGAGCGGATTTTCAGTGAATAAAAAGGCCGCTCCGAAAAAGCCGTTCCATCCTTCATTTCCATTCGGATGCAGCCTCCGTGCTGTCCTGTTCCCATGGGAGCAAAGGGCGGCTGATTTTCCCCCTTATGCAAAAGCAGGCTTCCGTTTTCAAATTTTCTCTCTGCAAAGGGCTGATAACCCTCTTGGGTATAATAGGAAAAGATTACATTCTCCTTATCCATGAGAAGCCTTCCGTACTCTGCGGCATTTTCCTCCCCCTCCGGAAAGGTAAAGGTTAAACTGATCCATGCCTCGTGCACTATCTGAAATACCGATGTGTGCCCAAAGGTCATTGTGTGCTTCTGCAGATTCTTCCCCCCACGCCCGAACAGAGTCATGCCTGACGGATGTATATTTTCCCGGGTGCGCCGGTACAGCAGATATATGGCGTCCCTGCCGGCGTCCACAGCAAAAATGCCGCTGACCTGCGCGGGGGTCACAAAAACATCCTCTGTGGTCTCAAAGACGACTCTCTCTCCGGCGTCATTCTGTGCGTTCAGCTTTGTCCCCTCCGGCACCTCTTCTCCGGGAACCTCCTCATTTACCAGTCCAAAGGCCACATACCCCTCTGCAGGCGCAGACGGGCGCAGCTTTGTCTGAAGTCGGTTAAAGAAAGCGATTCTGTTTTTCTCCAAGACCATGTTAAAGCGCTTAATAGTCTCTGCCTGCATTTCTCCATATATCAACGCCAGAGCCGTGCCTGCATCAGCCGCCTCCTCCCGAAAGCGCCACTCCGGCGTATAGGAGACTGCTTTTTTATGAATTTGTGTGTTCAGATCCTTTCCCGTCCTCTTGTCCAGACTGGGAATATCCTGAAAATTTCCTGTCTCATACATACTGCAATGCTCCTCTTACCCTTAATGGGCTTCCCCGAAGCCCTCATTAATATAATAGGGAAACACCAGGTTATAGGGATTATTCGTGGCACGGACTACATAACTGATATTAATGCGCAGCTTTCCCTCCTGCTCTTCATCATGGGTAACGCTCACCTGAATCTGTGTGATCCTGGGCTCCCAGAGCACCAGGGCATTATGCACCTCCTGCTGCATCTGAATCAGATTGGATGGCTCTGTGGTCTCAAACATATAATTCTGTATTCCACATCCGAATTCCGGCCGCAGAAGCCTTTCCCCCTTTCGGGTCATGAGAATGATTCCTATTGCTTCCTTGATATCCTCCTCATAGGACACCGTTCGCACCTTTCCCGTCACCTCGTCGGCTCCCACTGGAAATTTCCAGCCGCAGCCCAAAAAGTCCTTTACCATATTTTTCGTATCCATTCCGCTTCCTCCGATGCCTGGATTAATTGATCTTGGCCATTCCGCCCTTTAGCTCCAATATGCCGCTGGTCTGTGCTTTCAGTGTGCTGTTGGCTTTCAGCTCCATCACGCTTCCCTCTGCTTTCAGGCTTTGAGATTTGAGGCTCATTGCCTGCTTTCCCTCCATCTCGATACAATTACTTTCCGCCGATATTTTATTGGCGCTCCCATCTAAAATCAGCTTGGAGCCTCCCGCCTGCAGGGTAATCTTTTTCTGGCTCTCCAGGGTAATTTCCTGAGATTTTCCATTGATCACGATTTTATTCTCACCCTTTTCATCCTGAAGAGTGATGGTCTTTTCCTGATCCTCCAGTGCAATGGTCATTTTCCCCTTTGTAATAATCTTCAGGCTTTCCTTGTCCTTGGTCTCGTCAAACAGGATTTTGTGGCCTTCCTTCGTCACAATGGCCTTGACGCTGTTCTCTCCCACAGATGCCTCCTGGGGCATGGTGTTATTCTGATCCCACAGACAGCCCAGGACCACCGGGCTATCCGGATTACCGGAAAGGAATCCTACCACCACCACATCCCCCACCTCCGGCTGGAAATACTGTCCGTATTCCTTTCCCGCATAGGGACGCATTACTGGGATCCACTTGGTAGTGGTTTTTCCCTTTTCACCTCCCAGCAGCTCTACCATAACCATTCCCGGATACTGTTTTTCCCAATTCTGCTTGACCTTACCCAGGAAAAGTCCCTGAAAGCTGTCGCTTTCATTTCTTTCCCCCGAGCCGGAATCCAACATCAAATCAAAAAAATCCACGCTTTCTCTCCTTAATCCGCACCGGTGGTAAACGAGGTGCTGAAACCATCGCTGCCAAAGCTGTGCTTTACGCTCTTTAAATAATATTTTTCACTTTTACTGCCGTTAAGCCCTTTCACATAGATAAACCGGCCGGGAACCAGCTGTGGCAGTCCGATGCAGCTTCCTGATGCGTTGCGGACCTGCTGTTCCTTTTCCCGCTTCATGCTCTCCGCCAGCTTTTTTGCTTTTTCCACAGTATCCAGATCTGTTTTCTGCACCACTCTCTCCAAAGGAGACGTCAGCAAAGACACGGCATCCGCCGCTTTGACGGTAACGCTGCTTTCTACGGTAACATGCTTTTGAGCGTCGATACCCTGGACGGTTATTCTTTCATGACAGTAGGTATTGCTCATCCGAAACTCCATCAGGTTTTTTCCCCATTCCAATGTCATCACTGCCGTGTTATTTTTTCCAGGGGTACGAAAATAAGCCGCTCCCGAAAATATAAAAAATTCCTTATTGGCCTTTTTCGCAATTTTTTTCAGAAAGTCGTAGTCGGTGCCGTTTTGAGTGATTCCCTCCAGCTGCTCTGTGGTAGTTTCCACGTTGCGCAAATCACTGCACAGTGTGAGATATTTCGCCAAAACGGTTTTCACCACGGCCGTATAGGTCTTTTCCGTATACCGGTAATTGATTCTGCTATTTTCCATAAGCAGTCTCATCACGTCCAGGGCTGCTACTGATATACCCGGTGCATCACTGTAATCATAGCTGATCTCAGCAATATATCC
>ERZ1643251.1154-NODE-1154-length-31411-cov-14.454395_pt1 | contig 31411 bp, 51 predicted proteins | sample MGYA00579261_ERZ1643251 | MGnify/ENA primary metagenome ERZ1643251 (study PRJEB29033, sample SAMEA4952267) | chicken gut metagenome | biome: Broiler Chicken; feature: Gastrointestinal Tract; material: Caecum | place: Ireland | collected 2018 | study: Broiler... | reverse complement strand
TCGACCCCGCCACCATCGGCAACCTGCTGTCCATGCTGGCCGTTGACCCGGCGGGTAAGCCGCGCACCCTGCGCGACGTTATCCTTGTTGTCAACCCGCAGGACTACTACCAGCTGGTCATGCCCGCCACCACCATCATGGGTGGCGACGGCACCTACCGCAACAACATCCTGCCCTACCCCATTACCATCATCCCCAGCATCGCGCTGACCAATCGCGGCGACGCCATTATCGGCATCGGCTACAAGTATTTTGCCGGTGCCGGTATGCAGCGTGAGGGCCGCATCGAGTACAGCGACCACTACCACTTCCTGGAGGATGAGCGCGTCTACCTCATCAAGCTGTACGCGAACGGCTTCCCGATGGACAACAACGCGTTCCTGCGCCTGAACATCGCAAACCTGCGCCCGGCCACCCTGCAGGTGACCACGCTGACCCCGCCCGCCGCGTCCGACAATGCCGCCCTGGCGAGCCTGCGCCTTGGCGCGCTGACCCTGAACCCGGCGTTCGCGGCTTCGACCCTGACCTACACCGCTTCGACCACCGACGCCACCAACACCATCAACGCGGTGCCCGCCGACGCCGGTGCGACCATCGAGATTACCAACACCCACGACAGCAACCAGACCGACAACTACAGCAACGGCGCGGCCATCAAGTGGGCGAAGGGCACCAACACCGTCAAGGTCAAGGTCACTGCCGCCAACGGCACCGCTACCAAGACCTACACCATCACCGTGACCAAGGCGGGGGAATAACGCCCCCGGCCAAACGCGGGCTTATCGGCTCGGGGGAAATCGGGAAGGCCAGAATCGAGGTGTAAGACATGGCTTATACGCCGACACAGTGGAATAACGGCGACAAGATCACCGCCGAAAAAATGAACAAGCTGGAGCAGGGCGTCCAGAATGAACAGGTCGGGCCCCAGGGACCTGCTGGTCCCAAGGGCGAAACCGGCCCGGCGGGTCCGACGGGGAAAACCGGGGCACAAGGCCCGGCTGGTGCTGACGGCAAGTACGTAACCGCAATTGCGCTCACTACTACCGGCGGCGCGGTGACCGGCGGGACCGCGACTTTTAACGACAAGAGCACGCTCCCCATCACGGTCACCGCATCGGAGGGCGACGCATGACCCGGCAGACTGTGCCCGCCGCCCTGCTGGCGGATGTAAAAAACTACCTCAACATCACGTGGGACGATGTGGCTACCGATGCCAAAATTTTCGGACTGATCGCCTCGGCTGCTGCCTACCTGGACAGCAAGCTGGGCGGTCAGCCCGACTATGAGGCGGACGGGATGCCCCGCACCCTGCTGATGGAGTATGTGCGCTATGCGCGGGACAGTGCGCTGGATGTGTTCGAGACGAACTACCAGGCGCTGATCCTGACGGCGCAGCAGGAAGCGATGGTGATGCAGAATGCCGTGGAAAGCGCCTTACAGGCCCAGGACTGACAACGGGGTGACGCAGAATTTTTGCGACGGCGTTGTGATAATCTACGCCGTTACAAACAGCGCGGAGCCCGGCTACCAGCCTGTGCCTGCCCTGACGCTGAAATGCAAGCTGCGGTATGAGGAGCAGCGGCTTGGCATCCAGAGGTATTATACCGGCAGACAAAACCAGATCCAGATCGAGCGGGTGCTCCGAACGCCCCGGCATGGTGACGTGACGAACCAGGACATTGCAGTGACCGAGGACGGCAAGCAGTACGGAATCGACCTTGTGCAGTCCGTCACGGATGTATACCCGGCGTCGCAGGACATCACGCTTGCAAAAATCGAACAGCAGTACGAGGTGCCCCATGAAATGGTATGAGCGGATCATCGCCTGCCATACGGCGGTAACCGACAAGGTCAGCCACGGACAGGCCATGCAGGAGAGCCGCTATTTTGTGTGGCAGGAGGACAGCCGGAACGACTTCGAGGCCGGCAATCGCCATGCCGAAAAGGTCGTGGAGGGCACCACCGACCTATACACAAAGCAGGAGTTTGACCCATGGGCTGCCGCTTTCGAGGCGGCGCTGGACGCGGACGGCACCATCGCCTGGTACAAAAGCAGCGTCCAGTACGAGGAAGAGACCGGATTTTTCCATCACGAGTGGATCTGGCAGCTACCGGGCGACGGCTAAAAAAAAGGGGGGCGGGACGGATGGCAAAAAGAAAGACCTGGCGCATGACCGGCATGGAGGATTATGTCACCTATGTGGAGCGGCTGGCCGAGAACAGCGAAGAAATCCTGGGCGAGGCCGTCTACGAGATGGCAAAGGTCGTCGCAGACCGGGTGCGCGCCAATCTTGAAGCCCTGCCGACCGTCACGAACGCGGCGAACATCGCCATGTACAAGCATGGACGCTCCAAGCTGTCCGACATCGAGAAAAAAGGTCTGCTGGACGGCTTCGGCATCTCCACCGCGCAGAACGACAACGGATATTTTAATGTGAAGCTGGGCTTTGAGGGTTACAACGGCGTGAAAACAAAGAAGTACCCGAACGGCCAGCCAAACGCGCTGATCGCCCGCGTCACCGAGAGCGGCAGCAGCTACCGAACAAAAACCCCATTCATCCGTCCGGCGGTGCGCGCCACAAAAAAAGCGGCCGAGCAGGCCGGGCAGATAAAAATCGACGAGCGCATTTCCGCGCTCGACAAAAAGAAATAACCGACCGGCGGGCGTGCTGAAAAAGCGCGCCCGACCCTGTTTTAATCGAAAGGAGAGAAAAAACACATGGCTGTGACTACTGGCTTTTCGCTGCCCTACGTCGGGAAGTACAGCGAGAGCGGCGGCACCGTGAGCTACACCGGCGGCATGAAGCTGGGCCGCGGTGTGGATATGTCCGTCGAAGTGGAGAGCGCTGACGACAACAACTTTTTCGCCGATAACATCGTGGCCGAGAGCGAGACGGGCACCATGACCAGCGCCTCCGCAACCATCACCATCGACGGGCTGGAGGATAAGGCAGCGCAGTTCGTTCTGGGCCTGCCGGCCGCGCAGGAGGTGACCGTCGGGGACGGCCGGATCGAGGCGTATGACTACGACAACGATCTCAACCCGCCATACCTGGGCCTGGGCGTCATCCAGCGGACGATGTTGAACGGCGTCACCAAATACCGGCCCATCCTTTTTGCAAAGGTAAAATTTTCCATCCCCAGCGACAGCTGGGCCACCAGCGAAGATCAGATCAACTGGCAGACCCAGGCGCTTGATGTAAGCGTTCTGCGTGACGATACTGCCAAGCGCAAGTGGAAGCGCATCTTCGCTCAGCAGGACACTGAGGCGGCTGCCGAGACCATCTTGAAAACCGTGCTCGGCGTCGCTGAGGCCTGACGGGAGGCGCGCGCATGACCGTAAATATCTTTGGGCGAGAGTACCCCATCAAGTACACCATCGCCGCCGAGAACGCCATCGCGGAACGCGCCGGTGGCCTGGAAAACCTCAACGCCGCCATGGAGAAGGAGGGGGCCGCCGGGCGAATGGATATTCTTGCCGCCATGCTGGCTGCGCTCATCGCGGGCGGTGTGGCCCGTGCAAAGCTGGACGCGCGGCTGGCCGGGGATGAGTACACCGGGCCGGAGGCAGTACCCATCGAGGACATCCAGGCCCTGACCGTTGCAGAGTTGACCGACCTTTCCGGGGCCATCATGGCCGCCATCAAGGAGGGCAGCGCCGTAACAGTGGAGCTTCAGCCTCAAAAAAAAAGAACGCCGCGACCGTCAAAGTGACGACGGAATGGCTTAAGGCGACAGGCCTCGCCCTGGGCCTTGCCCTGGGCGAGGTGCTTTGCTGCACGCCGGGCGAGATCATAAGCCTGGCGAATGCCGACGCCATCCGGCACGGCGCAAAGCAAAAGCGCACAATCAATACGTTTGACGAATTTCTGGCGCTGGAATAGTGTCCGCAGGGAGGTGAGCAAAAATGCCGGAGAATATCGGCCCGCAGATAGGCGTGCAGGGCTATCAGTCGTTTAGGCGACAGATGGACAGCATTGTGCAAGTGTCGAAAGAGCTTGCCAGTGAGATGAAGGCCGTCACGTCGGCCTACGACAAAAACGACCAAAGCCAGGAAAAGCTCGCCGCGCAGATGGGCGTGCTGGACAGGCAGATCCAGAACCAGGGAAAACGTGTGGAACTGCTGGGCAGGCAGTACCAGGACGCCGAGAAGCGGGTGGCAGACCTTAACGATGAACTGCAAAAAGCCATCCGGGAGCACGGCGAGGCCTCGAAAGAGGCGACACAGCTCGCGAACGAGCTTGCACGGCAGGAGAACGCCGCCAGCCGAGCGCGGACGGAGTATAACAACGCCACCGCCGCGCTCAACAAAATGGGCCGGGAAATGGCCGACTTGGAAAGCCAGGCGAAAGGCGCTGCCGACGGCATAGACGACATAGCGGACAGCCTGGACGACGTGCAGAGCGGCGGCGGCGCGGACTTTGGGGACATCCTGGGCGCGAACGCCATTGTCGAGGGTGCGAGCCAGATCATCAGCGCGCTCGGCGACGTGGTGGAGAACACCAAAGAATACCGGAAAATTATGGCGTCGCTGGAGGTGTCCAGCGAGAAAGCGGGGTACACGGCAGAGCAAACGGCAGCTGGGTATGACCGTCTTTTTGGCATTCTTGGGGACGAGCAGCAGGCGGCCACCACCCTCTCAAATCTCCAGCAGCTGGGCGCTGACCAGGAAACGCTGAACACCATCATTGACAGCGCCGTGGGTGCTTGGGCCACTTATGGGGACAGCCTGCCCATCGACGGACTGGCAGAGGCCATAAACGAGACGGTGCGTACCGGCACCGTCACAGGGCAGTTCGCGGACGTTTTAAACTGGGGCGCCGCCGAAGGGGAGACCTTTGGCGTGATGCTCAAAGAGAACACGGACGCGAATGAAGAATGGAACCAGAGCGTCCAGGATGCAGAAACGGCGGAGGACTACTTCAACCTCGCCCTGCAAGAAGCCGGCAGCCAAGGCGAACGTCTCAACCTTGTCATGCAGGCAATGGCGAAGCGGGGCCTTGCAGAGGCCGGAGCGGCATGGCAGACACAGAACGAGGACATAATCGCCGCCAACCAGGCCCAGGCCGATTTTGCCGAGAATGCGGCGGCGCTTGCCGAGCGTGTAGCACCGGCGACAAACGCCGTTCAGGATGGGTTTAATAAAATTTTTGCGGCAATCCTAGAGGCCACCGAGGGGATCGACTTCAACGCAGTTGCCGCTGGCATCACGGGTTTTTTTGACTTTCTGATTGCCAACGGAGATACCATCATCGCCGTCATTACAGGCATAGGTGGCGGCATGGCGGCGCTAAAAATCGTAGATGTTGTCTCAAGCCTTTCTTCCGCGACCAGTGTCGTGCAGGGCTTGACGGCTGCATTCCCCGCCCTTTCCGGCGTCATAACCGCCCTCACAAACCCTGTTTTTCTCGTCACCGCCGCCGTGGTGGGGCTGGTGACCCTGATCGCCACCAAGGGCGATGAGATACAGGCCATGCTGGCACGCTTTGACGAGTGGCTGACCGGCGTTTTTGCCACAGACTGGACAGAGATTTTCGGCCCGGTGCTGGGCGGCGCGTTCAATGCGTTCTTCCAAAACATAGAGAACGTCTGGAACGGAATCAAGCAGATTTTCAACGGCGTCATAGATTTCATTCGCGGCGTTTTCACCGGCGATTGGGACCGGGCCTGGAAAGGCCTGGGCGAGGTGCTGCGCGGCATCGTGGATACCTGGGTTGCTATCGTTAAGGCCCCCATCAACGGCATCATCGGCATTCTTAACGCTGCCATTGGCGGCATTAACTCCATCATCAACGGGCTGAACAGCCTGCGAATCGACATCCCGGACTGGGTGCCGGGCATTGGTGGCGGCAGCCTGGGCTTTAATATCCCGCACATCCCCACCATCCCCCTTCTGGCCGACGGCGGTATTTTGCTGCGGGGCGCGGCCATCGTCGGTGAGGCAGGGCCGGAGCTGCTGCAGCAGCTGGGAAACCGTACTATCGTGCAACCGCTTTCCGGCGGCGAGAGTGCGGCGGCCAGAGGCACGGCAGCGGTCGGGCAGCGGGCAGCGCCGGTTATCAACATCACGGTCAACGCCGCGCCAGGCCAGAGCGAGGAGCAGGTGGCCGAGATCGTGGCGCGCAAGCTGCAGGCGATGTTTACAAGGCAGGAGGCGGTGTTCGGATGAGGAACTTTTTCATTTTTGCCGGCCAGCGCAGCCTTGACTACGGTATCACAGTAGAGCACTGCCCCAGCTACCCGGCTCCGTCCCGCATGGTGACCAAAACCACCGTGCCGGGGCGCAGCGGGGAACTGGCGCAGGATGAGGGCACGTTCGGCAACGCCGTGCAGCCCTATGAGGTGTGGTTTTACGGGGCCGTCCCCGGCGGGTTTAACCCGGCGGCCAGCCGGATCGCGAACTGGCTGCTGGGCGCTACGGGCTACCAGCGGCTGGAGGACAGCTACGACCCGGACACCTACCGCATGGCGCTTTTTACCGGGCCGGTGGACTTCGAGAACTGGATGCTGCGCCGGGGCCGGGCTACGCTGGAATTTGACTGCCAGCCGCAGCGCTGGCTGAAAAGCGGAGAACAGCCGGTGGCGGTGGAGAGCGGGCAGAAGCTCTATAACCTTTGGAGGCCCGCAAAGCCGCTCATCACGCTCACCGGCAACGGCACTCTGACCGTCGGCGGCAGAACTGTCACCGTCACCGGCACCAGCGGTGAGGTGACACTGGACTGCGAGCTGCAAGACGCATACCAGGGAAGCACGAACCTCAACGGCAGCGTGGAGGTCGAAAACCATGCCTGGCCGGTGCTTGAGCCAGGCGAGACGCAGATAACCTTTGCCGGGGGAATTTCCAGCGTAAAAATCATTCCGAGGTGGTGGAGACTATGACACCAATCCTTTTCCCGGCGGACGCCGCCAGCTTTGAGACGCAGGGCCTGGGGGCACTCACAGAGGCCATCAGCTGCGAGATCACCGAGGCCATCAATGGCGAGTATGAGCTGGCAATGACCTACCCGGCCAGCGGGCGGCGGTATGCCGACATCAAAAACCGCTGCATCATCTACGCGAAGCCCGACCCCTACAGGGCAGGGCAGCCGTTCCGCATCTATCGAATTACAAAGCCCATGAACGGCATGGTCGCCGTCTACGCGCGGCACATCAGCTATGACCTTTCCGGCGTCCCGGTGCTGCCGTTTCAAGCGGCAAACGCCCCGGCGGCTATGCAGGGGCTGGGCGAGCGCGCGGTCATCCAGTCGCCGTTCACCTTTTCCTCCACGGTGGAGGGAAGTGGCAGCTTTACCGTCGCCGTCCCTGTCTCTACCCGCGCAGCCATCGGAGATGGGGACGGGAGCATTTTGTCCGTTTTCGGCGGCGAGCTTGAGTGGGACGGCTTTACCGTCCGCCTACTCGCCCGCCGGGGGCAGGATACAGGGGTGCGTATAGCCTACGGCAAGAACCTCACCGGCATAGAACAGGACGAGAACATCCAGAACATGCTCACCGGTATCATCGGCTACTGGGCCGACAGCGAGAGCGGCACGGTGGTGACCTCTCCGGTCGTCAAAGCGCCGGGCACATACGACTTCGACCGCATCGGCACGGTAGACTTTTCAAGCGACTTTGACGAGCAGCCCACCGCCGACGCACTGGCGCAAAAGGCCAGCGCGTATATCGAGGAAAACGGCGTTGGTGTGCCGGAGGTGTCCATCTCTGTGAGCTGGGTGCAGCTGGAGCAGTATGCCGGCGGCGAGGGCCTGTCCCTGCTTGAGCGCGTGACCTTGGGCGACACCGTGACCGTTGAGTTCCCGGCCCTGGGCGTGGACGCCACCGCCCGCGTGGTGAAAACCGTATATGACGCGCTGCGCGACCGCTACACAAGCGCCGACATCGGCAGCATCCAGGCGAACATCACCACCACCATCGCCGGGCAGCAGCAGGAGATACAGAAGCGGCCCACCACCAGCGCCATGCAGCAGGCGGTGAGCAACGCCACCAACTGGATCACTGGCACGAACGGCGGATATGTGGTGCTGCAGCGTAACGCCGCGGGCCAGCCCTACGAGCTGCTTATCATGGATACGCCGGACATCGAGACGGCTACAAAGGTCTGGCGCTGGAACAACGGCGGCCTGGGTTATTCCGACACCGGTTACAACGGCCCCTATACCACGGCCATCACCCAGGACGGCCAGATTGTAGCTGACTTCATCACCACCGGCACGCTCAATGCAGCACTGGTAAAAGTCATCAACCTGATTGCCGACCATGTGCAATCCACCAGCGGAGACCTCATGCTGGAGCTGTGGGCCGGTGTGCTCTCGCTGTCCGATGGCGACAACCTGCGCAGCCGTATTTATACATCTGTGCCGGAATCCGGCAGCCTGGGCGTGATGCAGGTATTTTCCGGGGCTGTAACCGGATCTGGAATGCAGCCAGGCTCTCGCGCATCTCAAATGCAACCCAGTCTGATCGAGTGCGGTAGCGACGGAAAAGGGAATTACGACGGCGGAATCCTCTGTGGAGCCGTGACATGCAGCGGAATTACATGTAATTCTGTGTTCAGCAAGCTTTCTATGGAAACTGACGTAGCCAGATTTAACGCTGTCCGTCCGGCGGAAGGCCAGATTACGCGAAAAACTGGCTGGAAAAGAGCAACCGAACTCACGCAAGATGACTGGGTATTGGTAGGCGGAAGCGTTGCAAACACATAAGGAGGCCTCATGCAAACCTTTAATATCGACATTGCTCAATCCCCTGCCCCGCTTGTGCTCTACACCAAGCAGGGCGACAGCCTGAGCCGTTTTTTTCAAATCAATTTCCTCGAAAGCGGCCAGCCCTGGACCCCGCCCGCCGGTGCACTCTTTGCTGTCCGCTACGGCACCCCCGGCTTGCCTTCGGGCTGGTACGACACCATCCAGGAGCAGGACGGCAGCAGCCACAGCGCCTTTGGTCTGCTGGGCAACGCGCTCACCGTCGAGATCGCCTACGAGGCCGTGAGTGTTTCCGGAAGAAACGTCCTCTGCGTGCTGGTGCTGGATGCAAACGGCTACCAGCTGGGGGCATGGAACCTGGCTTTGCAGGTGGAAATCACGCCGGGCGAAAATGCCCCCGAAAGCACACAGTATTACAGCCTGCTCTCGGCCCAGGTGGCCCAGGTGCTGGCAGCCACCGAGGACGCCCGAGGATACGCCACCGAAGCCCGCAGCTGGGCAGAGGGCGGCACCGGCAGCCGCCCCGGTGAGGATACGGACAATGCCGAATACTGGGCTGGGCAGGCAAAAACCGAGGCCCAGAAGGCCCTGGGCTTTCGCACCATTTCCGGCGCGGTAGTGCCGGAGGCCGGGACCGGCGACGTGGACCCGACCAGGGCCATGCCGATGGGCGGGACCACCGGAAAGAGTGCAGCAAACCGGCTCGACTATGTGGTGGTACCGGGTAAGACCGTGCAGGAGGGGTCCGGCGACCCCAGCCCGGCGAATGTGCGGCCGCTGTCGGGGGTGGGAAAACGGAGAATCAAACAAACCTTTTCCAGTTCTGCAGGGTGGAATCTCGCGTCTACAATCCCAAACTTTTTTTACACAAACACAGTTTCCTCAATCATTCAGCCTCCGCAAAGCAACGCCACTATTGCTGATATTGTCTCCAGCTACTACAAGCCGGCGTCAAGGTCCGCGATTACATCTTCTCCGCAAAGCATTTGCGTGCAGATCGATGGGCAAATCGGCATATACGACCCTACTGTGGATACCGTGCAAGCTCTTGGCGAAAAATTTGCAGCCAACCCGCTTACCGTGTGGTTTATCCCTAAAAATACTTCCGACGCCACCGGCTGGTACACCTGGGAAGCCGTATCCGGCGGCACCTACGCCGCCGTAGGGATGGAACTGGACGGGCCGTTGTTTGACGGAGACAGCGTTAGCAACAACGCCGAGACCCCCAGCGGGCGGCAGTGCGCGGTGTATCGGAAGAAGGTGCTGTATACGTTGACGGGGCAGGAGAACTACCAAACTTTCGACATTTGGTCGCCGGGATCGGTAGTAATATACGGATATTTGGTAGGAGCCGTAAAAGTTAGTGAATATGATACAGTAGCAAATATACAGTGCTCTCATCTCGTTGCCAAATCTTCCAATTCCATTACCACGGACGGAGATCAAGGATGCGGACAAGCTAACGGCACTGCGTTATTTCTCAATTTCGGCAGCCCTTACGATTCCCTCGAATCGGCCAAGGCATACATCCAACAGCAGTATGCCGCCGGCACTCCCGTGCAAATCCTGGCCACCCTCGCCACCCCCACCACCACCTACTCCGCCGCACAGCCCCTCACCAACCCCGCTGGCACCTGGACGCTCTCCGCCGAAAACACGCCCCAGGGCTATATGCGGGCGCTGTCCGATGCTAACCACGCAGACACGGCGGATACGGCAGCAAACGCCTCCAAACTAGGAGGCAGGACACTGGCCCAGATCGTGCCCGCATACACAGCCGCCGAAACCCAGATGCCCTATACCTGGGTAGACGGTAAACCGGTATACCGCAAAGCCGCCGTGATCGAAAACGCGTCCATCGACTTCGAGGAGAAAGGAGAGGACCCCAAAACATACGCATGCAATATTCCCGGCTTTGCCCAAGGCGTGGAGCATCTTTGCCGTCTGGAGGGCATCCTTCATTGTAATGGCAATTGGCATTTGCTGCTGGGGGGCAAGCGCAACGGAGATTCGGATTATGGCGGCTGTTTGTACGCCACCATTGCGGACGGTAGCCTATCTCTGACAGCCGATATGGGCCGCCGCCTCCCCTCTGCTGTGCTTTCCATGACCCTTATCGCAGAATACACTAAACAGTAAAGAAAGGAAGAAAACGTATGAAAATTCTGGACGTATCTAGCTGGCAGCCCGTCATCAACTACGCCGAGGTTGCCAAACAGGTGGACGGCGTGATCCTGCGCTGCGGCGTCACCGGCTGGGGTACCGCCAACGAGTGCCGCGCGGACGAATGCTTTGAACAGCACTACGCCGGCTTTAAAGCCGTGGGGCTGCCCGTGGGCGCCTACTACTACTCCGCCGCCGACACCATCGCCAAGGCCGAGGAGGAGGCCGAGTTCTGCAAGCAGCTGCTGGCCGGCAAGTCCTTCGAGCTGCCCATTTACTACGACACCGAGAACCCCCAGCGCATGGAGCCCCTGAGCGTGCAGCAGCTGACCCAGCAGGTGGAGCGCTGGTGCGACATTATGGAGGCCGCCGGCTACTTTGTCGGTGTGTACGCCAATACCGACTACTTTACCCGCAAGCTGAACACTGCGGAGCTGGCGAAGCGCTACACTCTTTGGCTGGCGGATTACCGGGCCCAGCCCAACACCAGCCTGCGCCGGGACCTGCACCAGTACACCAGCACCGCCCAGGTGGCGGGCATCGCCGGCGGGGTGGATATGAGCAACCTGGTGCGGGCGGATCTCATGGAGGCCGTCACCGGCAGCGGGCGCAACGGCTGCGGCGATTACCAGCCCCAGCCTGATCCTCCCGCCGACCACAATCTATATACCGTGGTCTTCGGCCCCGCCACCGCCGGCGACCGGGATGCCGCCGTGGCTCTGGGCAAGGGCCTGCAGCTGGAGCCCCGGAGCGAGCAGATCGGCGCCGCCGGCAATGGCCGGGCGCTGTACCGGGTATCGTTTAAGCCCATGACCGGCGGCGACATGGCGGCAATCTCCATGCTGGGCGACCGGCTGGGCGTGCCTGTGGAGGTGTCCGGCGGCCAGAGCACCCGCCGGTACACCGTCCAGAGTGGTGACAGCTGGTACCGGATAGCCGCCCAGCAGCTGGGCAGCGAGGCCCGGGTGGGCGAGCTTCTGGCCGCCAACGGCGCCGATCTCTCCACCGTGATCCACCCCGGGGATGTGCTGGTGCTGCCGGAGTAACGCCTATGTGGGATTTTGTGGCCGAACTGGCAAAAGTACTGCTGCCGCTGCTCACTGCCTTTGCGGGGTGGGCGGCGGCCAAATTGCGCACATCCAGCAAGCGCGACCGGGCCGTGGAGTCCGGTGTCAAAATGCTGCTGCGCGAGCGCATCATTGATCGTGGCATGCATTACATCGACCGTGGAGAAATCCCGCCCTTTGCCCTGGAAAATATCAAGGGCATGCATGCGGCTTATGTTGATCTTGGCGACGGCGACCGCTCTATTAATGTGATCGTGGAGCGGTGCAAAGGCCTTGAGATTGTAAATGGGGGCTAACCCCAGAAGGAGAAAATATGGACTTTTTCGGAATCGTCGGCGTGGCCGGCATCACTGTAATCTGCTACCTCGTGGGCATGGCTATCAAAGCCAGCCCCTGGAACAACAACCAGATCATTCCCGTGGCCTGCGGCCTGGTAGGCGGCGCTCTGGGCGCTGTGGCTCTGGCTACCGGTATGCCGGATTTCCCGGCCACCGACTACATCACCGCCGTGGCCGTAGGTGTAGCGTCCGGCCTGGCATCTACCGGCGTTAATCAGGCTGTTAAGCAGATGGCCGCCGCGGACAAATAATAATTTTGCCCCCAGTCATCCGGGATTCCCGGGCGGCTGGGGGCGTTTATCATTTGAGGATGTTTCTGATTTTTTGCTCCATATCCTCCGGTACCTTTTTTGCGCCGCTCTCAATCGCGGACACAAATGCCTGGGTTACCCCCAGGGCCTCTGCCAGCTGGGCCTGGGTCATTCCGGCCCGACGCCGACGACCGGCAATATCATAGCTGCCGTCAAGCAGGCGGCCGGCCCGGGCCGCGTAATACCCGCGTTGCCACTCGCTTTGCATCTCCAAGGGCTGCACCGGCTCAGTATCAGTAATGTCCGGCATTTCGGTGACCAGCGCCAGGCCCTCGCCGATCTTGCGGTCGAGTTGTTTGCTGGATTTGCGCAGGATGTGCATCTTGGATATCGCCTGGGCCAGCGCCGTAAACGGGCGCATGGCCGCCAGCTGAAAATCTCCCTCGGTTTCGGGCACGGCACCAGTAATGGTGCCGTATACCCATCCCAAAGCGTAAATTTGCTCTTTTGTCATAGTGGTCCCTCCTATCAATTTTCAAACGCCGGGGCGGTGTAGATCTCTTGCCCGGGGTGCTGCTCATTCCACCGACGCAGCAGGTCGCAAATAGTAATGCGATTGCCGTACAGAGTCACAGCGGCGGTGTAGTCTTTGTCGATCAAGTCTGCCAATCCAGCTGCTGCATCTCGCCGCATTTCGCGAATTGCACCCTCTGTCGCTATGTTGGCTAAAGCTTGCTGGAGCGCTTGCACAGCGGCAGCAACCTCGGTCTCTCCGTCGTCTCCACGCTGGGCGGGGAACATATCAACCAGCATTTCGCCGGTCTGGACAAAGGAGATGCCGCTGTCCCAAGCGCACTGCGCTTCGTAAGCTGCGCTCTCGGCCTTGTCAGGATCTGCTGCAATGGCGGCGGCGCGGATGGTGGGGTTTACTCGGTCAATCAGGTTAATCATTGCAATGTCCTCCTTTTGTTAGGCAGCGATAAACTCGCCAGTCAGGTTGTTGATGTAGCCCACCTTTTCGGTGCGCTTGCGGTTCCAGGCGTTGGTATAAACAGCAACCTCGACGTAAGTGCGGTTGTGGGCGCCCTTGACCCAATCGTTGACGCAGATCTTAGTGTTCCAGTCGATGCTTTCGGCCAGCTTTTCAGCGGCCTTAACAGCCTTAGCCAAGGCCCAGGCGGCTTTGAGAGCGGTGCTCATATTGACGTTGGCGGTGCGGCGGATGTTCCAGGCGTTTTTCATGATCTCTTTCTTGCTATACATTGTTTTGTCCTCCCTTTGTGTTTGCTCCCTTGCTATGGTTATATTATAACCTAAATATAACCAAAAGTCAACAGAAAAGGTTATATTTTAAAGAAAATATAACACAAATAAAAATAGAGGATTTTGTACATATTGCAAAAACCCCCAACTGTCCGGGATTTCCGGATGGTTGGGGGCTTTTCTTTTTGACTTGCATTTGACTTGCATTTCTTCCAAACTTAAAGCAATTTTACACTACATTGCACTTCCAAGAGACAACAAAAAAGCCACGATACAGCCGACTTTTAATCGGTACATCGTGACTTTTCTGTGGTGCGCTGCAAGGGATTCGAACCCCTGACCTTTTGGTTCGTAGCCAAACACAAAACTAGCTATTTTATTCTCTGGTGCGTTTTATTTTAAGTCGCCTGACCTGCATCTGACTTGCATTGTGTTTTGCCCCCTGTCAGATACACATCCAGTGCCTCCATGCGCCGGACCTTGTACTGGGCATCCAGGTGGGTGTATATTCCCATGGTCACCGATATGTCACTATGCCCCATCTGGTCCTTTGCTGTGAGTACATCCACCCCGGCCAGATACAGCAGGGTGCAAAAGGTGTGGCGCAGCTCGTGCGGGGTAAAGGTGCGGATCACCATCGGCAGCGCGCCCCGGGCCTTGCCGTCCTCGTCCTTTTGGCGGGTGGCGTATTTGTCCATCGGCCGGTCGAAACCGTATCTGGCATTGAGCGTGGCCATGTAGCTGGTCCACATCTGCTGCCAGGCTGTGGCCGTCATCCGGCCGCCGTGGGCGTTGTGGACCACATACAAGGTATCAGGATCTGCGGCCCGTTCGGCTCTGAGATAGTCCGCCAACAAGGCCGGGATATGCACCACCCGGCGCCCGGCGGTGGTCTTGGGGGCTTTGATGCGCCCGGCGGCAAAGTCCCAGCTTTTTGTCACCGAGATTGTCCGGGCGTCCAGGTCCACATCCGCCCAGGTGAGAGCCGTGGCCTCGCCCCGGCGCAGCCCTGAATACATCATCAACATGGCCGCTCTGCGGGCCCGGTGCGGAGTGTCCCGCACCCAGACCTGCCGCTGTTCGTCCAGCCATTCACGTTTTCGTGAAGGTTTCCCAGCGGGTATCACTACACGGTCGCAGGGGTTATATTGGATCACTTCCGGGATGGCCAGCGCAAAAGCTGCCGAGAGCATCCCGGCGATCTGCCCAAGGGTCTTGCGGGATAGCCCATCCTCTGCCAGCCGGTTTAAGGCCGCCTGTATATCTGCCGCCCGCACCTTGTCCGCCTGCATAGGCCAAAGGGCTTGCAAATGCTTTGCGTGATTCGACAGGCAATATTGCTGACTGGCCCCCACGCCTTTGGCCTTGCGCACGGCCTGCAGGTTGTCCAAAAGGTCCTTGACCGTCCGCCCGGCTGCTGTCGGGTCCATGCCCCGCCCCAAGGCCGCCCGGTATTCCGCCGCCAGTCGGTCGGCTTCTTTGGCGGTGGCCGCGTAAATGGTGTGATACTTGCGCTTTCCCGCTCCGTCCTTGCCCAGATAGATCTGTCGGCAGTATCTTCCGTCTGCCCGCTTTTTGGTTTTGGCCATAAAAATAAATCCTCCTTTGGGTATAGTTGACTAGACCCGCCGGAAGGATGTATAATATAGACACAGTAAAGAAACCGCCACCCACAACAGAGGAGGAAATGAGCATGAATTACGAGCAGGTTATTATTCGCGCGCTGAAACATTACATCAACGAAATGCAGTATTGCGCCGATGTGCGCGACGCCGAGGGAGACGAAGAAGCCAGGCAGATTTTTGTCATCGAGGCCGCCGAAGTCAAAAACGCCCTAGCGCACATCGAAAAGTAACCGCCCACCCCGCCGGGCCAGTGGCGGGGAGAAAGTGAGGAGAATATGCCGAAGTACAAGACCGTCAAAACTTTGGAAATGTGGGCCAAAATTCACGCCATGGGCACTTATGAGGAAGATTTCAAAAACGGTGAGCTGTGGAGCTTCAACGGCGAGTTGTACTACCTCTCCCATCTTTCCCTCAGCCCCGAACAACTCCAGGAAGTGAACGAATATTTCGACCGTGCAGGGATTTAACCCCACCCGATGAGAGCCCGGCGGCACCAGGCCGAAACCGCCCCCCCCCGGGGCGGTCGTGGGATAGCCACAGAAAGGAAGTGATGATATGAGCATGACCCGAGTAGACCCCCGCAAACTGGCCGATGTGCAGGAGCTGGTGGACGACATCACCCGCGTGGCCAAGGTTGATCGCGAGGCCCTTGTGTACATCAAGGGATACATCCAGGGCCGGGCCGACCAGGCCCAGTCCGCCGACAAGCCCGCCTGATTGGCGGGCAGAGAAAGGAGTTTTACCGTGACCAAAGAAAAGCTTAATGAAATCTTGTCCGCACACAAGGCGTGGCTGCGTGGTGAGCCTGATGGCAGCCGCGCCGACCTGAGCGACGCCAACCTGAGCGACGCCAACCTGAGCGGGGCCGACCTGAGCGACGCCAACCTGAGCGACGCCAACCTGAGCGGGGCCGACCTGAGCGACGCCGACCTGAGCGACGCCGACGGTTTGCTTTCTGCATGCAACTATTTGGACGCGCATTTTGAACGCACCAACGACGGCTATATCGCTTACAAGGTTTTTGGCGGTACATACAACCCGCCGGAAAAGTGGAAAATCGAACCCGGTAGCGTGATCGAGGAAAACGTCAACCCCAATCGCACCAATACTTGCGGCTGCGGCATCAACGTGGCGCCGCTGGCCTGGGTAAAGGCGCACTACTGCGGCACAATCTGGAAAGTGCTTATCCGCTGGGAATGGCTGCCGGGCGTAGTAGTGCCGTACAACACCAACGAAAAAATCCGCTGCGAGCGTGTGGAGCTGGTGGAGGCGATCGAAAGATGAAAATGCAGAGCTTTTGGGGATGGCCTACCAACCCCCACTACGACCCCACCAGGGCCTACAACGGCGGCGGGTATTGGCAGTACAAAGGCGGTGCCCTGTACATGACCGAGGACGGCCACCCGGTGGTGATCGAGACTGAGGACGCCAGCCAAGGCGACTTTGGCACCATCTACGGATACACCATTACTGTGGATGGTATGGTCTACCGGGACGACTGGGGCAGCTCAGGCTGCATGGGCGGGCAGTATGCTGCATCCATCCCCCGTTTGCGGGCCGCAGCTGGGAAAATTGGCATCCCGGCGGAGGATTTGGCCGACTATATCCGGCAGGCCGACGAGGCCGCCGACATGGCCGCCGGCTGGGCGTGGGAGGAGGCGCACCCATGACCACAACCATCAACCCCAACACCCGCAGCGCTGCAAAGCTGCCAGACTGGCTCAGCCCCCGAGAGTTTGCTCTCTGGGCCGGTGTAAACGAGGAAACGGTACGCCGCTGGCTGCGGACCGGAACCGTGCAGGGGCGCAAGATTGGCCCGAGGCTGTGGAGGATTCCGCGGTCGGAGGCAGAGAAAGCAGTGGAGGTGAGTGAGACGTGAAAGCAACCGAGTACATGGAACTGCTGCGGAATTCGAAAAGCTACGCAAGCCGAACCAGAATTATGTTGTGGGCATCCCGCGACAACGAATTGAGCTTTGCCGGGTATATGGTCATCAAAAATCTGTACGACCGGCTGAACGAGGGGGAGGTACCCACCCATGTGTGATCTCAACTGCTTTGCCTGCACCCGCCCCGCCAGCAAGTGCCACGGCGGGAACCAGAAAACGGCCATCACTGACCCCGCGCTGCGGGCCATGCACAAGCCCAAGGACGGCCCGGCGGAAGGAATCAAGGCCGCACACAGCCGCGGAATTAAGCGGCATCACGGCTCAAAGGGGAGGTTATGGTGATGGGCAATATCAAGGAAAAACTGGGCCAGTCCCTGGCAATCGCTGGGCTGCTGGCTGAGAGAGTGGCAAAGAACCTGATTATGGTGGCACTGCCGGTGGCCATGCTGGTGGCGCTGTGCATCCTGTTTGAGAGCGTGGCCGGCACGCTGGCTGCGCTGGTGCTGATTGGGGCCGCGTGGGCAATGACGGAGAAGGGCCAGTAAAGGCCCGGGAAAGGAGAACAAAATGGAAATGGAGAACAAAATGAACATGCGCCCTATTCGGGTGCGGTATGCCGGGAAGGCACTCATCACCCAATACGGCGTGCATCTGGAAGGCGCAGAGATGAATTTGGAAACTGCCATCTCCCGCGCCCTGGGCGTCAAGGAAGGCGACAATCCGGCGGATTTCCTGGGCGAGATTGTGGTCATGGTGCGCCCCCTGGAGGGCGCCGGGCTGACGGTGGAGGAGGTGCCAGACAATGCCTAACAATCCCGCTCCCATCTACATCCCGGCAAAGCGGCGCAAGCCGGTACCGGAAAACCAGCGTGTGGTCGTGCGAATTGACGCCAAGGCATACAACGCGCTGGTGGAGATCTACAACGAGAGCACGCTGCCCATGTCCGCGATTGCGTCTCTGCTGATCTGCGAGGCGGCAAAGCGGGTGGAGTACACAAAGGAAGAGGAGGACGTAGACGATGAGTAACGAGAGCGCCACCAAGACCCACTGGAAAAAGGCTTACAACCCGAACTATTTTGGCTCCTGGTGCTTTGAGCCCGGCAAGGACATGGTCCTGACCGTCGCCGGGGCCGCGCAGGAGCCCGTGAGCGACGAGAAGGGCAAGACGGAACTGTGCATGGTCATCCACTGGCGCGAGCCCGGGGCCAAACCCCTGATTTGCAACAAGACCAACGCCAAGGCCATCGAGAAGCTGGTGGGTAGCCCCTATATCGAGGACTGGCCCGGGCACCGCTTGCAGCTGTATATCGACCCCAACGTAAGGTTTGGCCGCGAAAGGGTGGGCGGTGTGCGTATCCGCCCCCGGGTCACCATGGCGAATGAACCGGCCCCGGTGCTGTGCGAAGAATGCGGCAAAGCTGTGCAGGGCGTGGGAAACTACACGGCCCAGCAGGTGGCCGCCACGAACAAGGCCCGGTACGGCGTGGTGCTGTGCGCCGAATGCAGCACCAAGAAAAAGGCCGAGATTGCCCAGATGATGGCCCGGCCCCAGGCGGATGCCGACACCGAGCTCCCCAACAGCAACGAGGAGGGAACCAACCATGAGTGAAAACAAATTTGTGCTTACCCCTGAAAACTATCACAGCCCCGAGGCCAAGGCATTGTGGATCTCGTCCAGCGACGTGAAAAAGGCCCGCCGGTGTGAAGCTGCCTGGGCTGCTGGCGAACACGAGGACGAGGACAAGAGTGCGTTTGTGTTCGGGCACCTGTTTGAGTCATTACTTACCGGTGAGGAGTACGACAATCCGCTGCTGATTTCCAGCAAGGGCCCGGCCAAAGGCCAGCTTAAAGCCGAGTACCGCCCGGCTGTGGAGATGTCCGAGGCCGTATTACGCAGCCCGGCGCTGAAACAAATCATCGGCCGCAGCCAGAAGCAGGTCATTATGACCGGCAGCATCGGCAGATTGCCCGTGCGTATCATGTGCGACCTTTTGGACGTGGACGGGAGCATTTACGACATCAAGAGCGCGTCTAGCTTTTCGGCCCAGTGGGACGACGCCCAGGGCGCTTACCGGGACTGGTGGGCGATTTGGGACTACCCGGTGCAGCTGTGGATCTACCGGGAGATTGCACGGCAGAATGGCTTGTCTGTGCCGCGTGTGGGGCTGATCGCCGCCGCCAAAAACAACGCCGATGTGCAGGCCCTGGTATTTGGCAAGGATACCCTGGAGGCTGCCGAGGCCGACGCCAGGTACGCCATCGACCGTATGGCCGCTATCCGGCGCGGAGACAAGCCCGAAGCCTGCGGACATTGCCGGTGGTGTATCGGGCAGAAGATTATTACCGATTTTGAGGAGGTTTGACCGATGATCGCAATTTACGCCCACGGCCGCCTGACCCGAGACCCGGAGCTGCGGCAGACTACCGGCGGCAAGTCTGTCTGCTCTTTTACGGTGGCCAGCAACAAGCGCAACCGTGATGACGGGGCCGATTTTTTGGACTGTACCGCCTGGGGTACGCTGGGGGAGATGATTCACCGCAATTTTTGCAAAGGCAAGGAGATTGCCCTGGGCGGCTTACTGTCCAGCCGCAAGTATCAGGACAAAAACGGCAACAACCGCACCGCCTGGGAGGCTACGGTGGAGCATGTGGAGTTCTGCGGCAGCAAAGCGGACACGGTTGCGGATGGGGCGGGGATGGACGCACTCAATGCAGCCGCGATGCCGGAACGTGCCAGCAACGTGAATGATTTTGCCCCCATTGACGTGGAAGTAGAGGACGTGCCTTTTTAATGGCAATGAGAAGCAGATTTACTCCCCGCCGCCCCATGAACCGCCCCCGCCCCGCCGATGTGCCGGTATTCCGGGAGATTGTCGCCCGGGTGCCGGCGGCGGAGGCGGCCCGGCGGTGGGGCGTGTCCGTCAACAGCCGAGGCATGGCCTGTTGCCCGCTCCATTCCGAGGACACGCCCAGCTGCAAATTTTACCCCGGCACCGGCGGCTTTTACTGCTTTGGGTGCGGGGCCGGGGGCGATGTGATTACCCTTGCCGAGCGGATGTTTGGGCTGCCCCCTATTGAGGCGGCCCGGAAAATAGACGCAGATTTTGGTCTGGGGCTGTTTGAGGGCGGGAACCCTCCCCCCGCAGCCCGGATATACGCCACCAGGACGCCGGAACAGCGCGCAGAGGACGAGCTGGAACGGCTGCGGCAAATTACCCCGGACGCTGATCCGGCGGCGTACGGGGCTGCACAGGGGCGGATAGAATACCTTGAATATTATCTTGAGGAGGTGAGGGCACAGAAATGTATGGAGAAAATAGCCCCCACGGATACGACGACGCGGTGACAGCCGGCGGCGGGACCACTGGCGGAACCGGCCGAGCACCGTACACCAAAGACGACTACCTGAACGGCGATGCTCCATACCGCGAAATCTGGGAAAAGCGGGGAAATCCCTTTGAACAGTCCCAGGCGCTGGAGATCGCCAGCCAGGAGGCCCAGGCCGCCGGCGTGAAGAATTTTAAGACCCTTTACCGCTGGTTTGAGAAATCCATGCAGGGCCGCGCCCAGCTGGCCGACAACGCCACGGACGCGACCGGGCAAAAGCTGGAGCTGTCTTGCGGCGACTGGGTGTGCGACGACTGCGGCGTGAGGCGGGGCACCGGCTCCTTTGAGGACGTGGCCTGCCAGGTACCGGTGCAGATTACTCACCGGTACGAAAACATCGACACCGGCGCGGAAAAGGTGGAGTTGTCATTTCGTAAGGGCGGCCGGTGGCGGCGGGAAATCATTCCCTGCAGCCAGTACGCCAGCCCCAAGGAGCTGGTGAAGTTGTCGGACGCAGGGCTGCCAGTGAATCTACGCATGGCCCAGAGCCTGTCTGACTACTTGATGGACCTGTATGCCTTAAACTACGACCGCATACCTGCAAGCCCATCCGCCAGCCGGCTGGGATGGGTGTCCGAGGATGAATTTCTCCCGCTGGTGGATGGCATCGTCTACGACGGCGGGGCCGAATACAGGGCCGTGTTTGAGGCTGTCAGTCCCCACGGCAGCGGGGCGGCGTGGATTGAGGCTGCCCGGGCGTTCCGGCGCGAGGGTGTGGCGGCGCGGATCGTGCTGGCCGCCAGCTTTGCCTCGGTGCTGGTAAAGCCTTTGGGGCTGTTGCCGTTTTTTGTCCACCTGTGGGGCGTGGACAGTTCCACCGGCAAAACGGTGGCGCTGATGATGGCCGCCAGTGTGTGGGCCTGCCCGGAGATGGGTAAGTACGTCAAGACCTTTGACGGCACCGACGTGGGCTATGAGCGGACAGCGGCATTTTTAAACAGTTTGCCGATGTGCATTGACGAGCTGCAGATCGCCCGCAACTCCCGCGGCCAGGTGGTATTTAATGTGTACCGCCTGGCCCAGGGCGCGGGCCGCACACGGGGCAACCGGGGCGGCGGCGTGGATGTGACGCCTACATGGGCAAACGCTATTATCACCACCGGCGAGACCCCCATCAACGCTGCCAGCGCCGGCGGGGGTGCAATCAACCGCGTGATCGAGATCGAGTGTACCTCCAGGGCCAAGGTGGTAGAGGATGGCCACTCGACCGTGCAGGCTATCCGGCAGCACTACGGGCACGCCGGGCGTGAGTTTGTCCGGCGACTTATGGATGGCGGTGGCGCAGGCATTGCGGAGGCCCGGCAGCTGTACGAACAGGCCTTTGCGCAGCTCAATTCCAGCGCCACCACGGACAAGCAGGCCATGGCTGCGGCAGTCATTGTGGCCGCCGACCAGCTGGCTACGAGATGGATTTTTGTTGACAACAAGGCTTTGACGGCCGACGAGATAGAGGGCTTTTTGGCAACCCGGGAGGCCGTCAGCACTGGCGCACGAGGGTACCAATATATGTGCGACTGGGTGGCGCAGAACATCAACCGGATGCGGCCAGACCTCGAAAACGGCGATGTGTACGGGCTGGTTGAGGATGACTGGGCATACATCATCGGTACTACTTTTAACCGGGCCGCAGAGGATGGCGGGTACAATGCAAAGGCTTTGCTCAGCTACATGGCCGGAGCCGGGCTGATCCGGACCAGCGGGAGGCGCACCACTATCTGCAAACGGATACACGGGACGGTTGTTCGGTGCGTTTGTTTAAAAATCACAAATGAGGACACGGAAACCTCGCCTGAAATTGGTGATATTGATTTGTTGCCGTGAAAAGTGTAACCACGAAACCGCGAAACCAACACAAAACACACCCTATATAGAGAGAGTGTGTGTACTTGTTACAAAACAGTTACAAAGTGATGGAGAAAACATACTCACTCTTTTCTTTATGGCAATGTGCAAAAATTTGGTTACAGGTTACACAGATAATATTATAACGATATATCGCTAAAAATTAAGCAACCAAAAACCAGTTACATGTGGTTTTGCGAGTTACAAAGAGAAATGAGGAAGGAAAGGAGAGAAAACACCCGCATGAAAGATTTTACACCCAGGCCCTACCAGCAAGAGTGTCTGGACACAATCAAAGCCAAGGGGGCGGGCAGGTACCTGTGCAAGCTGGCCACCGGGATGGGTAAGACTGCAATATTTACCCATGTGCCGCGAAATGGAAAGATGTTGATTTTGTCTCACCGGGAGGAGCTTGTGCACCAGCCGCTGCAATGGTATGAGGGCACCGGTATTCGAACCGGCGTTGAACGGGCAGGAGAGCACGCTATGCCTGGGGATGAAATTGTCAGCGCGTCGGTGCAAACAATGGTGCGGAGGAAGGAGCGATACCCGCGGGATCACTTTGACACCATCGTCGTGGACGAGGCCCACCACGCAGCCGCCAAGACGTACCGGGACATTCTGGATTATTTCCGGCCCCGGGTGCTGCTGGGATTTACGGCCACACCCAACCGCTCAGACCGGGCCCGGCTCAATGATGTGTTTGATGAGATTATCTTCGACCGGGATCTGCTCTGGGGCATTAAGAACGGCTGGCTCTCGGACATTGAGTGCAAACGGGTAGACATCGGCTACGACCTGCGAGGGGTCCACACTCGGGCCGGGGACTACGCGCCGGGAGAACTGGCAGAGGCAATGGAGGGCACGGCGGACGCGGTGGCAGAAGCATACCGGACACTGGCCAGGGGCGCGACGCTGATTTTTGCCGTCAATGTCCACCAGTGCGAGGAAATCGCGCGCCGGATACCGGGCGCGGAGGTGGTCACGGGAAAGACACCGAACCGGGCTGAGATTATTGAGCGGTTCACCGCCGGGAAAATTCCCTGCATTGTGAACTGTATGGTGTTTACCGAGGGTACGGACATCCCGAGAGTGGAAACCGTCATAATTGCCAGGCCCACACAGTCAGACACCCTCTACACCCAGATGGTGGGACGGGGCCTGCGGCTGTACCCGGGAAAGGAACGGCTGCTGCTGGTGGACTGCGTGGGTGTGACCGGCAAGGCGAGTCTTTGCACTGCACCGTCGCTGCTGGGTATATCCCTGGACGGCATTCCGCAGCGCCGCGTGAAGGAGATCGAGGGCTTGCTGTTTGAGCTGCCGGCAAAGGTGGAAGCGGCCGCAGATTGCCCCCAGAGCTGGGTTCGCAACGTGGAGACGGTGGACCTGTGGGCACAGGGACAGAAGTACAACCTGCATAATATCAACTGGTTCCACATGCCGGATGGGTCTCTGGTGTGTAGTCTGCCGAAGGGGAAGCGCATCACCATTCCGCCCGCCGATGAGCTGGGCATGGTGATGGGCAAGCCCATGCAGGAATGGCTGGACAAGGCATACTTGCGGTTGCAGGATGAGTATGAAGACGAGCGTTACATCTGGGATCTGGACAAGGCCAAAGGATGGGGCGTAAAGCCGGCTACAGACAAGCAGATGCAGCTGGTCGAAAAACTGTGCAAGCGCCGGCGCTTTGACGTGCCCGAGAAGATGAACAAGCTGGAAGCCAGCCAGGTGTTGAACCGGCTGATGAATTGGAGGTGATGGCGGAATGACCGTAGGCGAAAGAATTAAAGTAGCGAGAATTGCGGCGGGTCTTACACAGGCAAAGCTTGGAGAAACGCTTCGAGTTTCCGCGCAGTTTATCAGCAAGTGTGAAAGAGGAGTTAACAATCCAAAATACTCCACTTTGCTTAAGCTTTCAGCTCCTCTTAACGTGTCTGCGTTATATCTACTTTTGGGGGAGGAGGCCACCCATGCCGACGACTAAAACCAAACACAACATCGACCTCTCCACCGAGGACGGCCACCAGTACGCCGTCATGCTCTGGGCGCAGCAGGAAAGCATTCGTGCCCGCTGGCCGGAACTGGCCCTTCTGTATCACGTCGAAAATGAGCGCCAATGCAGCCCCCAGCAGGCGGCCAGACGCAAGCGTATGGGCGTGAAGAAGGGCGTGCCGGACCTGGTGCTGCCTGTGGCCCGGGGGCCGTATCATGGCCTGTATATTGAGCTGAAAAGGCCAAGCGGCAAGCCCACGGAAGAACAGCTGTGGTGGCTGGAGCGGCTGAAAAGCCAGGGATATGTGGCTGTCGTTTGCCGCGGCTGGGAGAAGGCCCGTGATGTGCTCATGTGGTATCTGGAGGGGAGGCTGCACGAATGCCCGTGAACAGCCCCCTCTCCCCCGACCTGGAACGTGCCGCAGCTAAAGGTGAACCCGCACCCGACGGCCTGACTGCCCCGCAGCTGCGGCTGTACATCACCCTGCGCGGCATCTACCACGATTACAGGGCCGGGATTATCAGCAAGTCCGAAGCCATCCGGGAGAAAAACATAGCCGTGAAGCTGTGCCAGGCTGACAGGATGGACGTGTTTGTGAACACCATCAAGGACACGGCAGAGAGCCGGCGGCGGTACCATCTGGCAGCCGCTGCCGGCGCCGGGCCGGATCAGCTGCTGGAACTGGCAAAGGAGATAATCCGGCAGGCGACCGGGGACGGGACGTTTTGAACGCCGGCCAAAGCAAGCAAAGGCAGTTTTAAGCAAGCTCTAAGCAAGTTTAAGCAAGCAAGCAAAAGGAGGTATCAAACATGGCAAAGCTCACCCAAGAATACATAGACACCGGCATCCAGGTTCTGCGCGAGTACCACGAGGAAAGGCAGGCAATGCTCACGATTGCGCAGCGCCACGGCCTTACCCTGGAGGAGGTACGAGCCTATATCTACTACCGCACCAGCGTGAAGAAGGCATACGAGGCCAGCCAGTAGGACACCCGTGTGACCACAAGCCAGGCCCGGAAAGTGTACGAGTTGCACCGCAAAGGCCTGTCTTATGCCGAGATCAAGGCCGCTACCGGCGTTTCGCAAGCAGATGCAGGCAAGGCCGTGTCGATGATGAGGGAGCAGTACGCCAAACGCTGCCAGGGCTGCAATTGGCGGCGTGACGGATGGCCAGTATGTTGCCTACCCGGCTGCGCAAAGGAGGGACACTGGGCGGATGGAGAATAAACAGGCCCTGGAGGTACTGGCGCCGCTGCTGGAAATCACCCGCGGAGATGTGCATGAGGCCATCGAGGCGGCAGTAAGGGTTCTCCGGACGACGGAGGAAAAGGAGTGGCACCCAGAGTATGGAAGGAGTAAAGGAAATGGCTGAACAGAGATTGATCGACGTAAACAACTACAAAGAAGCGCTGAAAGCCCTGCCTGATATTGCAGGGAAAAAGGCCGCTATTGAACTGTTGGGAATGATGCCCACAATCAACCCCGATGACTTGCCCATCGTGCAGCAGCTGCGGGAGGAACTGGCACAGGTGACGGCGGAGAGAAACGCGGCGGTGCGCGACATGCATCAAAACGCGAAATGCTTTGTTTGCGCAAATCTTCCGGCGGATAGAAACATGGAGCACTGCATGCACTATTCCTCTTGCGGGTTAAATTACATGCATTGGGCTTGGCGCGGCCCGCAGAAGGAGGAATGAGCGTGGAAAAGCAACGTGACAAGCTGATTGAACTTATCGTGAACGCAAAACGAGCCGACCCTGAGACCTGCAGCTTTACCGAGTTTCTGGCCGATTTTATGCTGGGGTATGGCGTTTTTGTGCCGGATAATGAGTGCGATCTCGACCGCCTGCGGGAGCTGGTGGAAGCGGATAAGGAGGGGCGGTGTGTGGTGCTGCCGGACAGAAAGCACACCAGTGAGGACGGGGAAAACGCTCTCAAATCTGCCATGAACACCTGCTACTATCACAACAACCCGGTAACCAGATACATTGCTGACGCAGTGGTCGAAAAGCTTGTACGAGAAGCCGCCAAAGATGCACTAAAAGGAGGAGCCGACCAGTGACACACTACATCTGCACCGCAGCCGCCATCTTCCTCATCATCTGCGGCCTGTTCGCTACCCTCGGTTTGTTCGTCCTGGGATTTTCGGCAGTAACAGCCATGCTGAATATCCCGCCCTGGGTGCCGCTGGTGTTTGCTGCTTTGGCATCTGTGGCGGGGGCAGTTGCAGAGGGGAGGGATACCCGTGACTGACCGCATACCCACCGACATTTACCGCCAGTGTGTGGCAATTTCCAAAAGCTACTACACCATGTTGCGCCGCCGCCGAGAACAGGAAGAGATCATCCTGCATGGTTCGGCCTGCAATGACGGGCAGCCCAAAGCGCAAGGAATCGGCGACCCTACCGCGCGCAAGGCTGAAAGGTTAATTGCCGCCAAAGAGCGGAACGATTGGAAAATCCGGGCCGTGGAGCAGGCGTGGAGCCGCATGGAAGATCAGACCGCGCGGGACTTTGTGAAGTACAATCTTTTTGAGGGCCTGCAAATGCAGTACATAGATTTGCCGATGAGCATACGGACGATGAAGCGCATCCGGTCACAGTTCATTCGATTTGTGGCCGAAGAATTGGGGGAGGTTTGAAAGTTGGCACCTTTTTCTCATGTCAAGTGGTATTCTTGATACAGTGGATGATTCCACAAGGTACAGGGCTTTCCATAGCACGATTTCTCCTAGCGGTACGAATCCAGCTGCCGACCACAGTCGCCGCGATCATGGATTCACCCACCGGCTGCGATGCCGGTTTATATGCCAATTTAGCCCGCATGAGGGCAAAATGGAAACGCCCCGGCAGGCAGGAGATGGGCACCCATAACAGACAAAGAGCATCTGTCCGTGCGCTGCCGGGGATTTTATATGTCGCACAGCTACCGGCGTTGACTTCCTGGCCGGATGAGCGCCACGCACAGCGTGAGCGCGGGAGCGAGACCCGCGTGCGGCACCACTTGCAACGATCCTTGTGGCTCTTGTCTTTGATCGTTGGGCAAAGAGCAAATAACCGTGTCGCCACGGTTATAACCGGGCAGCTCCCGTCCGTGCAAGTCGGACGCAGAAGTGTGCGATAACGCTTTATATGCTGCCGCTGGTGCGCCGTTGCTAGTGCGGTGTTCGGTTTGATTCCGACGGGCGGCAACGCGGCTCTGTAAGAAAGGGCCGCGTCTTTTATATGCGCACATAGCTCAAAGTAGAGCGGCAGCGCGATAAGCTGCGTCACATTGACGATACACAGTCGGTGAAATCGGCGTCTAGTCAGCAAAGAGGAAGCCGACAGCGGTGATGGTTCAAGTCCATCTGTGCGCGACAACTAGATCCCGGCAAGCCTCTCAACGATGCGTACCATGCCGGGTTCTTTGGCCGCTTGCCGCCAGCGGGGTATAAGAGGCGGCGCGAACAGCCCTCGGCACCCGCCGGGGGCTTTGTCATGCCATCAAACAGGTGAACTATGAAGAGTAAAACCTACGAGGAGTTTGTTGAGAAGTTCAAACCGAAGCTGACAACCGACGACTGCTACACGCCTCCGCTGATCTATGACACGGTACGCGACTGGGCTTGCCGGGAGTACGGCATCGACCCTGGCAGCATCGTGCGGCCGTTCTGGCCCGGCGGCGATTATGAGCGCTTCGACTACCCGGACGGATGCACCGTTCTGGACAACCCGCCGTTCTCGATTCTGTCCAAAATCTGCGAGTTTTACCTTGATCGCGGGATTTCCTTCTTCCTTTTCGCGCCGAGCCTGACCGCCTTTTCAGGAAAAAATGTGGCGATGCGGATGAACCACCTGATTTGCGACGCCAATATCGAGTACGAAAACGGCGCAATCGTGCGCACCGCTTTTGTAACCAGCTACGGCGGCGAAGTCGTCGCGCAGACGGCCCCGACTTTGGGGATGACCATCAACGCCGCAGTGGAACAACTGCGGAGGGAAAAGACGCGCTCGCTGCCCAAATACGCATACCCGGACAACATCGTGACCGCTGCGATTCTGCAGCGGTGGGCGCACTACGGCATTGACTTCCAGGTGCGGCGCGGCGAGTGCGCACTCGTCTCGAAGCTGGACGCCCAACGGGAAAGCGGAAAGACCATCTTTGGAGGCGGCCTTCTGCTGTCAAGCCAGAAGGCCGCCGAGAGGGCTGCCGCCGAGAGGGCTGCTGCCCACAAGTGGGAGCTTTCAGACAGAGAGCTGGCCATCGTGGCCAGCTTGGGATAATGCGCCCGACCTGGCCGCACGAGGCCGGGCAGGGATTGCGAGCACCGCCCGGCAGGCGGGACAGGGATCGACCATTTTTGACAGCAGAGCTTGTGGCCCTGCGCTGCCGGGCGGTAATTTTTGGAGGAAAGCATGAAAGCTCACAAGACAGATGAGCCTTTGGGCATCAGCCGATACATCGAACACAATGCCAAAGGGTTGCCGGGCTGCGTGCGGGAAGCGGTAGCGGTACATATGCAGGCGTGGATGGAAAAAGAATGCGCTGCAAAGCCGTATAGCAAGATTATTCGGCATGACGGCCTTGACGCCTTGCTATACGCGGAAGAACGTGCGCATAGATGATTTTGAGCGCTTTAGCCGCATTGCGATAGACGAAGCCACAGCCGAACACAAGCTGCCTACTGAACCAATACCGATACTAACGCCGGTTAAGCTGGCGCACCTTGTGGCTCTGCTGGCGGCAGACAAAGAAAACATCTGGTATAACAGCGGCGATTGGCAGGCGGTGCGCGATGCAGTCAAACGCATAGATCACGAGTGCATTATTTGCAAGGCGGCAGGCGGACACAGCGCAACGCGTTATGTGCATCACGTTAAGCACCTGCGCGATCGGCCTGACCTTGCGCTAAGCATATACGACCCGGACACAGGCGAGCGGCAGTTGATTTGCGTGTGCAAGCAATGCCACGAGTTGCTGCACCCGGAGAGCCAACGGCAGTATAGACCAAGCAAGCCGCCAATCACGGCAGAAAGGTGGGACTAGCCCCCCCTCAAAAAAACGGGGGCAGCTGGCGGCCCGCTTTATCGCGTGGGTCCAAGACATTCTGGATAAAATGATATAGCCGTGTAGGTGTGGCGCAGGAAACGGGGTGAAAGCAAAAACCATGCAAAAGAAAATGGCGGGGCTGTGCAGCCTGTTTGCAAAAACAAGAGAGTTCCGGGAACTGCGCGAAGATTTGCTCAGCGACCTGTCGGCGCGTGGGCTAATCAGCAAGCCGTATTTGGACAAAGTTGAAGAATACATGGGCCTGTGGTCTCTGCGCCGGTTGCTGGAGGAAGATATCGCTGCGCGCGGCGTTTATGTGGAATACCAGAACGGCGCGAATCAAAAGGGAACGACCGACAACAAGAGTGTGGAAAAGCTGGTGCGGGTGTCGTCTCAAATGCTGAGTATATGGTCGGCGCTCGGATTCAAGGAACAGGCCGCCAGCGCAAAGACTGCTGGCGGTGATTTCGGTGAGCTGTAAAATCCCCGCCGAAGTTCAGAACTATATCAACCTTGTAAAATCAAACAATCCGCGATGCTGCAAAGAGCAACACGCGCTTGTCGTCTATATAGAAAAAGTCTTTTCCGAAGAAGAATTATATGTAGACGAAAACCAGCTGCGCCACTATTTGAGCCTTGCGAAATACTTCCCGTTCAAAAAGCTGTTTCCTTGGCAAGAGTTTTTGATCGCACTTTGGGATTGCACATACAAACCGGACGGCACGCCGCGGTGGAAAACGCTGTTTTCCATGCTGGGGCGCGGCGCGGGAAAGGACGGAACCATCGGATTTGACGCTTTCGCTATGACGTCCGATTATAACCCCATTCCTCACTATGATGTTGACATTTGTGCCAACAATGAGGAGCAGGCCATGCGGCCGGTGCTAGACATAATTGAAACGCTGGAAACGCCGGGGCAGGAACAAAAGCTAAATCATTTTTACTATCACACAAAAGAAGTTGTTCAAGGCAGGAAAAACAAAGGCTGCATCAAGGGTAGGACGAACAACCCGAAAGGCCGGGACGGTATGCGCAGCGGCAAGACGATTTTTAACGAAGTCCACGCCTACCAGAATTACGACAACATCAAGGTGTTTATCACCGGCCAGGGCAAGGTAGCGCAGCCACGCGTTGGAATCTTCACATCAAACGGCGAAGTGAACGACGGGCCGCTGGATGACTACCTGGCCCGGGGCCGCCGCATTCTTTTTGAGGGGGAACCTGACAATGGATTCTTGCCGTTCATCTGCTGCCTGGAATCGAAAGAACAAGTCCACGATCCTGCAAACTGGTATATGGCGAACCCCTCCTTAGCGTATATGCCACACCTGCGGCAGGAAATCGAGGACGAATACCGCGACTGGTGCGACCACCCGGAGCAAAACAGTGACTTCTTGACAAAACGCATGGGCATCCGGGCGGGGTTCAAGGAAGTTTCTGTAACGGACTACGAAAAGGTGCTTGCCACCAAAAAGGCGCTGCCGGACTTAACCGGCGACCCGTGCACGGTTGGCATTGACTACGCCGAGTTGAACGACTGGGCGGCGGTCAACATCCATTTCCGGCGCGGCGAGGAACGGTTCGACATCAACCACGCCTGGATTTGCGCGCAGGCAAAAACGCTGCCGCGCGTGAAAGCGCCCTGGCAACAGTGGGCGCGCGAGGGAATCGTGACGGTGGTGCAGGATGTGAGCATATCGCCGGATTTGATAGCGCAGTACATTGCGGACGCCGCCCGGCGGTATTCCATCCGCTGCCTTGCGCTTGACCATTTCCGCTGGACGATGCTTGCCGAGAGCCTGCGAAAAATCGGGTTTGACGCGTCCGACAAAACGCGGGTGAAGCTGGTGCGGCCGTCCGA